>ENA-OQJN01000060-OQJN01000060.1-human-gut-metagenome-genome-assembly--contig:-NODE-60-length-53273-cov-6.920860_pt1 | contig 53273 bp, 49 predicted proteins | sample MGYA00242610_ERZ504777 | MGnify/ENA primary metagenome ERZ504777 (study PRJEB26092, sample SAMD00036350) | human gut metagenome | host: Homo sapiens | study: EMG produced TPA metagenomics assembly of... | reverse complement strand
CACCTCCATGTTGTCGAAACTTTAGGCTAAATTTTTTAGACTAAACTTTTTTGACAAGTATCATTTGTTGAGTCTATTTTCTCAAATAACTAGAGTGAATTCAATATACGCACTATGGTGCGTTTACCCTCTGGTTGCTTTTTGAAATGCTTCCGATACGTACTGGCATCCTCTGTCGCAGTGGAAAATCAACGGTTTTTCAACATTTCTCACACGTTTTGCTTTTTCAACACATTCCACTACGTGGGATGCCTCCAGCGTCTCACTCAATACCCAGGAAATGATTTTTCTTGAATACAGATCCATCACACTGGTAAGATATACAAATCCTTCAAATATACAAATATAAGTGATATCTGAACACCAGACAGCATCTGGATGAGCAGGATTGAATTCCTCATTGAGGATATTTTTGAGTTTCTGGCTGAAATCATAATCTATGGTTGTCTGGATATATGGTTTCACCCAATGGGCTTTGATTCCCATTTGACGCATATAATTTCCAACTGTTTTTTCGGAAACATATTCCCCGGATTTTCGCAATTCTGCAGTAATTTTAGGAGCACCGTAGTTTTGATGGGAATCCTCGTAGATCGTAAACGCTCAATCCGGGAATGGAATGACTCAATACATGCATTATCCCATGGATATGGCTTTTTAGAATAACTGCACTGCATGTTTGCGGCTACTCGTTTATATTCTTTGGACACATACTGGCTGCCACAATCCGAGTGCAAAATCAAAGGCTCTTCGATGTTACATCTTGCTTTGGCTTTATTTATAGTTTCAATCACACAGCATACTTCCAATGTTTTTGAAAGCATCCACGCAATGATTTTTCTAGAATATAAATCCATAATGCTAGTCAGATAAACAAATCCGTCTATTGTCCAGATATAGGTAATGTCGGAACACCAAACAGCATTCGGGCGTTCTGGATTAAATTGTTCATCAAAAATATTTTTTAATTCACTGCTGAAGTCAGAATCTTTGGTTGTGATTGTCCATGGTTTTACCCACTGAGCTTTAATGCCCAGTTGTTTCATAATAATATGTCTCTTTGTTAATCACAATCGTAACCCATTAGATGCAAGGTCAGCGAATTTCCGCTATTATCACATCTGTTATCCTCCTTTGAGATACACTCACTGAGAATTTGGGAAAGGAGTGCCTTTAACTTAGTCAAGTAAATCTATTTTTTCCAAAAGGTATGTTAAAACATTTTCCTCGTCTATAACAATTTTTGCTTGGCATGCCATACCATTTACAAGAGAAGCTTCTTCTCCCTCTTTATTCTTAATCGTCATATGATCGCATTTAACTTTCACCATATAATATGCATATCCAGTATTTTGGTCTATAGATATATCTCTTGCAATATTTTCTACCACACCTGTGAAATCCCCATATTCGCTAGATGGATATGCCACAATCTCAAACTTAACTTCCTGTCCTTCTTTTAATTTTGCAATATCAGAATTTTGAACATAAATTTCCGCATAATACTTTGACTCCCGCTCAGGATAAATCGTTCCAAGCGAAGTTCCCTCTTGTACATACATTCCTGTTTTTAAATCTTTTGTAGCATGATAATATCCTGATGCACCAGCTCTTATGGTACAATTATCATTTTGAATATCATAACTCTTTAAATAACTTTCACATTCCTTCACCTTTTCCTCATAACTTAACATTTCTTCAGCTATATTTCCTTTTTCTGTAAGAATCATAACACTTTCCTTGGTATCATTATCCACGCCGTTTACCCCTTCCAATTGTAATCTAGCTGATACAAGACTCGTTTCCATTGAAAGTATGCTGTCATTATACCCTAAAATCTGCTTCTCTATTGTGCTAATCTGCTGTAGTTCCAAATTTAACAATGCCTGTGTTTTTTCTTCATTTACCGATTCTCTTGATGTAATCAACGTATCTCTTTGCATTTTTAATGCTTCTACATCAACAGTTTCATTATCTACATCTTGCTCTTCTGCCTTTTTTATCTGTTCGTCATAATCATTGATTTTTATTTGGTATTCATTCATCTGATTATCATATTGTAAAGCTGTATAATTATACGAAGAAAGATAACTGCTAACCATACTATAATAATAACTTTCTGTTGAATCCAATGTATTGTTTTTTTCCATAATGCACTGTTTCACAGTATTTAATTTACTAATCTTTTCATTATATTGAGCAATTGTGCTAGAAATAGAGTCAATGTTTCCCTGATACAATGAGGCTTGTCCACTTGTATCGTTTTTACTCACCGTCATATTTGTAAACAAAAGCTCCCTTCTATTTGCAAATTCTTCATAGTACGGATTATCTGTGTAGGCGTCTAATTCTTTTACATCTCCTTCTAAACTCTTTTCATAGGCAGATAGAATTTCAAGTCTTTCTTTTGATGCTTCCAGTTCATTTTGGTAGCGAACAATTGTATCGGAGAGAGTATCAATATCAAGTACATAAAGCACATCCCCCTCTTTCACATACTGCCCATTCGTGACACTACTCTCCTTTACTCTGCCGGTGACTCCACTGCTAATTTCATAAAGTGCATTACTTCCCTTAAAAATGCCATCACTCTTTACCACAATATCTATTACGGTAAAATACATCCATATCAGAGCAATGACAAATATCAATAAAATCGCATATATTGTGTATATCATAAATCGATTTGGCTTAGAATCATATACCTCTGTACTGTCACTCATGTCTTTCATATCTATGATAATCGGCTTCATGCATTGTCACCACCTTCCATTACAGAATATTCTTCCAGTGATTGTTGCTTTACAAGATAAGCATACTTTCCACCTTTGGCAATCAATTCCTTGTGTGTTCCTTCTTCGACAATCCTCCCCTTATCCATCACAAAAATCCTATCGCAATTCTTTATTGTACTAAGTCTGTGTGCAATAAATATAGTCGTGATGTCCTTTGTAAATTTACGTATCGTTTTGTCTAAGGATTGTTCAGTAATGGTATCCAAATTACTAGTTGCCTCATCTAAAATAAGAATATCCGGTTTTTTTAACATCGCTCTTGCAATAGCTAATCTTTGTCTCTGTCCCCCCGAAAAGTTTGCACCATTTTCTTCCAATCTTGTCTCATAGCGAAGAGGTAATTCATTAATAAAATCGTGAGCCTGTGCCATTTTAGCCACCTCCATAATATCATTCATAGTAGCTTTGTCCATGCCCAATGTCAAATTTTCAAAAATTGTACCACTAAACAAGAATGTTTCCTGTGGTATGTATGCTATTTTTTCTCTCAAGCATTCTATCCTAATATCATCAATATTGTTTCCATTTATAAGAATATCTCCAGACTCTGTATCATATAAATGCAACAACAGCTTAGACAGGGTTGTCTTTCCTGATCCACTTTCTCCTACAAACGCAACTTTCTGCCCTTTTTTGATTTTAAGGTTAATATCTTCTAATACTAGTTTTCTAGTACCATATCGAAAATTCAAGCCTTTCATTTCAATATCTCCTGCGAGACTTTCTGGTGACACTTTTCGGTATTCACTCTCTGTTTTTTCTGCTTCTAAATCCAATATCTCCCCCAACCTGTCTGCGGCTACCACTGCCGTCTGCATCTGTGGCTGTAGATTAATTAGATTTTTAACCGGATCCAAAAAATATACCAACAGAGAATTGAAAGTAATAAGGGAGCCTATGGTCATCTCTCCCTGAATAACACTAACCCCACCAACCCACAATATCACCGTTCCTCCAACTAGTTCTATAAATATTTTTAGAGAGGACTGCAGATTACTTACCCAGCTTAAATCAAAGACACTTCTTAACAATTTTACAAATTTAATTTCTGTCTCCCGATTCGTCTTGCGTTCTGCATTATATGCCTTTATAGTCTGAATACCATTTAAGGATTCAACCATATAAGATGTAAGTTGCGCATTATCTTCCATCTGTTTTCGGTTCAGTTTTTCATACCATTTATTAAAACTTGCAACAATGGTACAATAAAGAATCACAATAATCACTGCGATGCCGAATAATTTTATATTTTGGGCATACAAAATGACCGCACCTGCCACAGCCATAAGCGTATCTATCATAATGGTAAGAACTGCCCCTGAAATAGCATCTCTTACTTTTCCGGCATCATTAAATCGGGAAATAATTTCACCCACTTTTCTTTTTCCAAAAAAGTTCATAGGGAGTTCCATCACGTGACGGTAATATCCCAACAGCAGCGCTATGTCCAGTTTTTGACTTAAGTATAATAACAAATGTGACCGAAATGCATTTAATAACACTTTAAACACATTCAGAAGAATCACTCCTATTGACAGGGTCGTTAATGTTTTCTGCAATCCATCTGGAAGCACACTGTCAATTAGCTCTTTGAAATAAAATGCTCCCACTATTCCCAATATCGTATACACCAGCGAAGCGATAAAAATATGTAGTAATAATTTTTTCTGTGGCAATAGTAAATGAAAAAAGCGACCAAACAACCCTTTTGTTTCATCACCCTTCTTAAAAGTTTCATTCTTTACTAACAAAATCAAAACACCACTCCACTGATACTTTGGTGCTTTTCCTTCCTCATGGACTTCTCCCAAAAATTCTTCTGGTGTCAGTTTTACAATTCCAACTCCTGGATCTGCTATTATCACTTGTTTTTTTGTGATTTTATGTATCACTACATAGTGTAATAAATTTCCATCCACAATCATATGAGCAATACAAGGAAGTGGGAACTCTGAAAAAAAGGCTTCTTTATTTCCCTTGACACCTTTCGCACTGAAACCTAACAACTCTGCCGCTTTAATCACACCATATACATTTGTTCCTTCTTTATCTGTTCCCGCAACTTCACGAATCTTGGTAATGCCTATTTTGTAGCCATTTTGTTTACAAATGGTTGCAAGACATGCCGCTCCACAATCTGTGATGTCATATTGTTTTATGCAATAATATTTCATTGCTCATATTTCCTTTCATTTTAAAATATCCCTAATAATACTACACAAGCAAATATAATAGCTATAAAGTTTAACCATTTAAAAATGCCATAAAATAATACGTGATTTAGCAGCGTGACCATAATAGAAGTAAAAAATAGCACTAAACACGCCTCTATATCAAAAAATAACATGATAAATCCAAGCTAAGAAAATAAAATAAGCAAAACCTTTACTGAACTTGATGATTTTACCTTTAATTTATCATCTGTTTCATACCAATATGAATGTAATCCATTATTAAAGATATAAGCACCTGGTGAAACCTGACAAACCGCATTATATATTACAATAATCTCCTATTCTCGCCGCAATTAAAGCAACGCCTATAATTGTTAAAATCATCACAAATACTACATCTAATACTTCTCGAAATAATACTGCTGTGAATAATGGCAATACACCCCAATAATATATTCGGTGTAATTACTATAATGATGAATCTTATTTTACTAACCAGCTTCGTACAATAAACAACGCAACTCAGTAAATCTTTTGAAACATATATTTCTTTTACTCCCTCGTGCGTAAACAATAATGCGTGAATAATTTTGTGTAAGAATTGAAGTGGCAAAATAATAATACCGCTAAAAATAATCGAAAAAAGAATGACATTCTTCTCAAATTGATTATTTGAAAGCAAATCAAAAATTGTCAATCCTGTAATAATCAAGGAAGAAACAATTACAGGTAATGATATTTAAAACCCTTTTTTCATTAATGTATTTATGTCCTCAGGTTCTTCAAATTTTATGCCTGTAATTGATTTTGAAGCAGGTTCTAATTGTTTCTCATCTTCAAAAATTCCTCTAAACTTAATATTGAACAAATTTTACCCCTTTTTAAACAGCTGATTTTTTAATTAATTTTAATGATTCTAATATTCAAAGTAATCTACAGGTTTTATAAATGATTTAATCGTTTCCAAATTCATCGCTTTTGAATTACCTTCCCTGTAATCCCATACAGCACTCACATCAAAATAAGCATCTTTACCATCAATCGTCACCTTATTAAGTGCATGACCAATATAGGAAACACTTTGTTTTACATCTCCAATTATTATAGACGCTTCGATTCCGACACGATTACATAAATAAACCAATGCCTTTGCATACCCCAAACAAAGCGCCTTTTTATCTAATATACTAGATAAACTTGATGGAAACATATAATATTCAAAAAAGTCATCTGGATTTTCAAAAATATCTTCACCTTTATTCTCTAATATATCAATACTCTCCCTATCATATTTAAGATTGTTGTCAATCCAATCAATAAAATAATACAATGTATCACGTTGACCACTGCCTTGAGGTATATTATCAATGACTTGATCCAGCAATTCTCTTCCTTTACTTTCCATCTCCAACACATTTCTTATTTGTTTCTCATCAACATTACCGGCTGAAAACTCCGAAAGATTGGTAATACGATTATCTGGTGAAATATTTGCATCCTTCGGCGTGAAGGAAGATGAATATAAAAACAAAATACATTTATCATATACAGGTTCATTCTTATAATCAATTTCATCAGAAGTTATTCCTCCTGAAGTAAAATTATCTTTTGTCAGCGGATAATACAAAAACGCAATAGAAGTATCTTCAGTAAAAACTTCAATACAATTTTTTACACGTATAAACTCTATTCCAGAAATTTCATATGGGAATTCTATCACTCCATCTTCTAAATTTCTTATCTTACCAAGAACCAGTTGATAAATGTCAAATTCTCTTTTTGTCAATTGACTTATATACGGATTATCCGATATCTTCTCATTTGTCAATGGAGGGTTCGCTAATTCTATGGCTTTGTTCTTTTTTGTGGTTTGTATCTTGAAGCTCACTAATAGCCCAATTAAGGCAAAAACACCCAACAATATTATTATCTTTTTTTATTGCTCATATGTCCTCCATTCTGCTATTTTATTAAAATTTCATCAATATATTTTTTATATATCTTAACTTTGGATGAATAGCCCCTTTTCTTACATGGTAATTGATTTCTTCCAAAATACTAAAAGCCGCATCATAATATCATAAAGAAAATAATAGAACTTTTACATGATCTCCGTTCGGATTTATTTGAGAATTAAAGTTTTCTACATTACATAGTTCTTTTATAATAATATTGAATCTTGAATATTTGGATTTATAGAAAATTAAAGTTGTATAAGTTCCAAAAACAAAGAATCAATTACATTGTTTCATCGGCTTTAAAGTCATCCAACACCTATAAAAAGAAAGGCACTCCCATTTCAGAAATCTTTCAGTATCTGTTTCTTTTAATTTTTTCCAACAGAAGCATGTATATGAATCTGCTTACCGGTAGAAATATTCCGCCTTTTGCAAAAGATACTGTCTATCGTTTTATTAAAATGATTCAGATTAACTAGATACGTTTTACACCCATTCTTTCAAGCAGAATCATTCAGGAAGCTATCGTTCCCCTAGACTCGAAAGACCGTGCAAATGTTTTAATCATTGATGATTCCATGTTTCAACGGAATCGTTCCAAAAAAGTAGAGCTCCTTGCAAAGGTATTCGTTCACACCAAACACGCATATAAATTTGGCTTTCGTATGCTTACATTAGGCTGGTCAGATGGAAATACTTTTCTCCCGGTTAGCAGTGTGCTTCTTTCAACCGATAACAAGAAAAATCGCGGGAATGAAGCAAATGCGGTAGATAAAAGGGCTGTTAGATACAAACGTCGTCAGCTGGCTATACAAAAGGGAACAGCTGTAATACTCAAGTTATTGAAACAGGCTAAAAGAGCTGAATTTCCGGCAAAATATGTCGTTTTCGACAATTGGTTTTCATCTCCGAGCTCCATTCATGCTATAAAAGAAATCGGATATGATGTTATCGCAACGGTAAAGAATACACCCAAAATGTTTTTCCGTTATGACGGTGAAGAGTGTCCCTGATATCCATCTACAATAAAAACAAGAAGCGAAGAGGACGCTCTAGATATCTGTTATCTGTCATGGTTGATGTCGTAAAGGATGGTAAAACCATTTCAGCCAAAGTTGTCTATGTTCGCAACCGCAATAAAAGAAAAGAATATTTGTGTATCATTTCCACAGATACCGAGCTTGATGAGGATGAGGTTATCTGTATCTATGGGAAACGATGGGATATTGAATTTTTCTTTAAGGTTTGTAAAAGCTATCTGCACTTAAGTAAGGAATATATCTATGTCCTATGATACAATGACAGCCCATACCGCAGTTATTTTTACCATATATAGGATGTTATCCGTTGAGAACCGTGAATAGAATGATGAACGGTCTATTGGTGAACTGTTTATATATTTTTCTGACGAAATGTCTGATATCACGTCAATTCCGGCTTTTCAATTGTTGCTACAAATGTTCAGATCACTGTTTGCAGATACTACTAACATAGCAGATAAAGAAATCAATAAGCTGGTAGATGCATTCATGGATGCAATACCCGCTCTGTTAAAATCAAAACTACAAGCAACATAAACCACTGAACATTGACAACTGAATAACTGCCAGCCATTGAATTTTCAAGGTGTATAACTAAAATTTATGTGCGAAGTTTGAGTTATATAATTATAAAGTATAGCAATATATATCCATTTATACCCCAAAAATCTGCCAGCTATCGGATTTATAGGGGTTTTAAAAAATTTCCAGACTCTAAATGGTTCACCTAATTTACATATGTATGTTTCATTATCAATTTTTAATAACAGGCTCCATACTTTCTTTATATTATTGTTATAAACATATTTTTTTGGAAAAATATTTTATTAATTCATTTGTAAATTCTTCAGGAGTAGTTATAGGGTTAGTTGGTTCTATATAAAATTTATAATCATATGATAATAATTTTTTCATATTAAATTTAATGCTCCTTCCTACTAATTTTTAAAATATTAAGACAATTCTCTTCAAACTTGTGTACTCCTTGAAAAGTTTTTGTCGTAATACCTACATAACAGTTATTTATTGAGAATTTTTTACTTTTCAAGGTACGAATATAGCACGCATATGGATAATATATATTATTCTTCATATTCACTAAACAAATATTTTTTCTGTTCAATATATTTTTCCCTAAAACAAGCATAAATATCATCTAAGTTAATATTTGTTTTTTTTGCCTCTTGGCATAAGCTAGATGTCCGCCTATAGTTTCCACCACAATACTCTAACATTATCAGGAGTCTTTTAATATGTTCTCCTTCCGAATGAATAAATGATTCAAACCCCGTTAGTTCATTTAATTGTTTCAAAATATCGTTAATTTTATCAAATTCTTTTGCAATACTAAATTTTATAAGTTCCAACTCAAAATAAATATAATCAATATTTTTTTATATTTTCCTTTTAAAATTTCTACAATTTTAACTAAATTCCCATAATCTCTCAATTTCACAAAAATTTGTCCCATCAAGACATATATTCCTTCTTCATATTCTATATTTTCCTTGCACGCCTCAATTAGTTCAAGTGCATTTTTCAAATAACCTAACGCTTCCTTCGCAGCCCCCTCTTTAAACGACAAAATCCCTCCCCATAAAATAATTCCATCTTACAGATTCCGGGTTTTTATCCAAAGCTCTCTTTAAAAGCCTAGTATTACGTTCAACTTTATTTTTTATTTTCATTATATCTTTTTCATAGCCATCATGTTGCAATACAATATCAATCTCTATACTTGGAGGAATTTTATTCTCATCTAAACGTAATTCTTCATGTACTTCTCCAAAATATCTTAATTTAGAAATATTAGGAAATATTCTTCTTGTTCGATACTGTTTGTGCCCATTTGAATTTTTTATAATGGGGCTTATGGAAAATGGACAAGGTAAATTATCATAAATTGTCGATGCTATTTTTTTTAGTATAATACAATCATTTTTACTTTCCAAATATTCATCTGCATCTAATTGAAAAATCAATGGACAGGTTGCCTTTTCAATTAGTTTATTTCTTATTTCCGAAAAGTCTTGCCTCCATTCGCCTGTATATATTTTCACCTTTTCCTTAAATTCTTTTAAAATATTTAATGTATTATCACTCGACCCTGTATCAACAATTATAATTTCATCCGCTAAATCCCAAATACTCTTTACACACCGTGCTATACATCTTTCTTCATTGTAGGTCATTATGCATACACTCATTTTACACCAACTACTTTCACTCTCACTTTCCAATGGCATAGTCAAAGATTCAATTACCTTTTCATCAATATAATTAATATAATTTTGTAACTTAAACATATTACTAAAATCCCTTTCACTTCATTACAAACACCTATCTGTCACAACTTCTCGCACCAATAAAGTGTACTGCATCTTAAAATTTCAACATTTTAATCAATAAAAATTCGAACTAGATATTAATCTAAGTATATACTTTTTAACTACTGTTTTATTAGCTAAAACACGGAATTTTCAAACAACTCTCCTTTAGATACGAAAAGTATCAGCATCTAATATCATCTTTCAAAAACAACTATCTACAACTATATTTCTGTAAAAACAAGAAACCATGACATTCCCATTAAATGTGTCTCTCGTGTCAAATCACACTGATATTTCTTATTGCCAAATATAACCTCAGCCGGTTTATCTTTCAAAACAAATTTATATTCATACTTATTTTTCTTTAAATATTCCTCAATACATTGTATAAACTCTTCCAAATTTTGAGGTTTGTCATCCAAATCAACCACTAATTGTTTCTTCATATTTTCCCCTTTCCTATTACAATTACTTTCTCTAGTAATGAAAGTAAAATAATGGTACATACTCATGACTTTCTCTACCGTAAAACTGCTCTGCGTTATATAGCGGACTTGGTTTTTGTGTAATAACATCTTTTGTGGGATCTAAATAATATGTCTCTTTGTTAATCACAATCGCAACCCATTGATGTGGTCCCGCTGCTTTAGATTGCACTGCTAAGGTTCCCTTTACAGAATAGGCCTCTATTCCTACTTCATTACACAAATCTACCATTAAATCCGAAAGACCTCCGCATATTCCTTTCCGTTCTAAAACACAAGCACTGCTTGTATTTTGTACATAATCACCTGGAAAAAAAATTCTATTTCTAGTATTAATATTTTCTTCTACCTCATAATTGTATTTCATGTTTTGGATAATCCATTTTTGAAAAAACTCTACAGCCTGTTTTTCACTTATACTATTACTTTCTTTTAGTAAATTAATAATTTTTTCTTTCTCTGATTTAATCTGAGTATTCACAGATTGAAAATCACCACTTCTCGAATAATTTTCTAAAAGCTCCTTCAACGCTTCATACCCACTTATATTTTCAAGACTATTCTCTTCATACGTTATATTGGAATTAAACTGAACTAAAATCTTAAAAATAGTTTTTTCCCGAATTTGCTCATCCTCTTTGTCCATACTTACATCAACCCAATTGTTATCTATATCAAAACAATATGGAAAAATAAAGTTCCAATAATTATCTTTTTGCGTCTCCCTTATTGCATCCGCCACTCTGGAAATATTATAAACACTGCACGGCTCATTCAAAATAATTTCCACACGGTTTTTCGTATGGTATAAATCCAAAATCTTTTCAAAAATGACTCTTTCATCCTCCGATAATTGATCATAGTAAAAATCACAACTTGATTTTTCAAAACTTATCCTCGTACTATCGTCCACTTTAGAAACATAAAAGTTTTTATCGTCCCAAATTTCTTTTGTTTGAAACCACACAATTGCCCCAAACAAAACAATCGCTATTAAAATAAAAAATTTTTTCATGATATTATTACTTTCCTTTATACTCGTGACTCTATTTTTATAAAATCCCACCGAATATAAATCTTTATATCAGGTGGGATTCTGTAAAACAAAATATGATTTCAATACATCTGATTTAATATTTCTTATATCTATAAATCTACCATACTATCTATATCTAATCCAATTTTATATGTTTTTTCTCTTTACTTGCCTATCTTGTGCATGTTCCAGATGGTGATGTTGTTGCTGGATCCCAAAAATGCTTTGCTGGATATACACTTCCTAAACATCCATTAGAAAAGCCATTCATCCATTGAAACCATCCGTATCCTCCATTTTTCTCCAATAATTCTTCTGGTGTCAACTCAGAAAAAAATCTTTGTTGTTCTTTCATATTCATAAATTTTCTCCTTCCTATCAGATAATATTAATACCATACTTATGTTCTCTCCCACAATATTATTATAGTCGAAAATACTTTTTATCCAATCCCAAATTTCATCTCAAAATTCATATATAGTTACTTCTTTATCGATTAAAAACATGGTATGTGTCTTCTTTTATACAAAATAACACGAAAAGTACCATATTTCAATCATAACCCCGTGAACGAACATCTTAACCCCGTGAACGCAACAGTAGATAATTCTTTTTTGGCAAAAAAGCTCTCATCACTATCTTCCCCCTCAAAACAAGCATTGTTTTCCCTTTAAAAATAAATATTAACGCTGCGCTCGTTACAAACGTGATTTGCAGTACTATTGTAATTGCCCCGACCGATATAAAATCTGATATTATCCCACCACATAAGTCAAATTACATACCTTATTTCCCCTGTAATAATCACGATATTTGCACATAATACACCCAAAAACAGGTTAAATCATTACTGCGCACACATAATCGAAAAAATAGTGACATTCCGTTCCCCTTTAATAATTATGCCAATCATCACATATTTTTTTAATATCTTCCAGATACACTGATGGTAAATATAAAACACGAGCATCCTTACCTTCTATGAATTCCACAGGCGTTGCCAACCAATCTTTATACTTATTGCCAAACACAAATCCACAAAAGTAAGAGCAATTACAAAGATTGCCACCAACAGTTCTTCTCCCTTATCAGGTATAATTCACCTCTTAGAGCAAAAAGCAAATTATACCTTACATTGCTCATTAAATACTCTCTGCAATAAAGACACATTTCTAAACCGGTGTATAAGCTCCAATTGCAGCACCATCTATCGCACCTGATGTATACATTTCCATAACTCATTTCCAGTCAAATTGCCTGTTGCTACTCCCTTTATAGCACCAACAACTAATCCACCCATGAACGAACATCTTACCCCCGTGCACGCAGCGGCAGAATTACTTTTACTCCAAATTCTCCCGCAGTGGACTCCCAACTGAATATCCCCTTATTCTTTTCTACCTTTTCTTTTATATTTTTTAGACCAATTCCATGATTTTTCCTATCTTCTTTCGTTGTTTCAGGCAAATTTCCTTTTCCTTTTTCTTTTTTCCCTTGAGCACTGTTACATACTTCTATTGTGACATCCTCATTTCCTGTGCGCACTTTTACTTTCAAATATTTATTTGCATTATGTTGCTTTTTTATTTCTTCTACACTGTTTTGAATCATATTAGAAAAAATAATACATAACTCTACGTCACTAATAAGTAAAGTCTCCCCAAGATACCCTCTTATTTTAATCTCCACATCTCCGTGTAATGCCGGTAAGTAATAATTCAAAACAGCATCCATAATCGGATTTCCAACACTATAGCATCGCTTTTGTATCTTTACCAATTCTCCTTGTATCTCAGTTATGTATTTCTTTACTTCCCGTAATTCTCCTCTTTCTGCTAACTCTCCGAGACACATCATATGATTCGAAACATCATGCCGAAATTTTTTTGTATCCTCATCCTTCTGAATCATCGCTTCATAATAATTCCTTTGATTTTCTTTCAGCATCCTTTCTATCTCCAAATACTGTTTGATTTTTTTATTTGTATCGTTGATATAGATTACAAACATGACAAGCATAACCATACTGATCATGGACATCGCTGATAATAATTGAATCCATTTAATTAACTCTGGACTCCCGCTTCTTTCAGCCAAAAAACTCAGTCCGGAAATTGTAAGCGGCATTGTAGCCGCAAGCATTACAATTCCCATATACAGCACGCTTTTCTTCAATGCCAGCATTTTTCGACTATTTTTAATCTTTTCATTTTCACGCATTAGGCAGATACAGCTATACATGAATAATGATATAAGACTGCTCATCAGCCATTTCGTCTCAGCGGAATTATCAAAAGGCGTTGCAAGTTTAATAAATATTGCTACAACATAATCAATACATACGATTAAAAAGATTAATTTACATGCGTAAATCACACCTTCTTTGATGGATAAATCCGTAGTAATCAACAATCCAATTAAAAAAAATGGAAGTATCAGTACCGAAGCTTTCCCTGCGCTGTCTGCAATATTTCCAACAAAAACAATACCACAAGCAGCCACTATTATCCCTAGACCATGGCGTGTCTTAACTTTTCTTCCAAACAGCGCATAACCTGCAATTACATATTTTACAGCTTCCATTATTAAATCCAAAAACAACATCATCTCCACGCCATATACTCCCTGTATGCTGTTATAAATTCCTTTTTTCTTCTTTGAGACACTTTTTTCTTTTTATTATCAATAAACACAATTCCTTTTTCATACTTCTCAATTTGCGCCATATTGACAATGCACTGCCTGTTGATACGAAAAAACACTTTATCATCTAACTTCTTTTCTAATTCAGTCAAAGAACTCTCTTTTCGATATCTTCCCTCTTGTAATATCACTTCTACCGAACTGTCTATTGCTTCTATATATAAAATATCCCTTTGCAAAATTTCACACTTTACCCGGTCTTTATATGCCCCGATTTTCCCTACTCCCTCTAAAGCAGCCACAGTCTCTTTCAACACTTCTCGTATTTCTTCTATTTCAAATGGTTTTGTAACAAATCGAAATGCTTCAATATAAAAAGCTTCTTTAAATCGTTCTATCTGGCTGGTTGCTACAATGATTTTGCAAGCCCCTCCCTGTTGCCGTAACTTCTTCCCAGCTTCAATTCCATCCATTTGCGGCATTTCTATATCCAAAAATAGAATATCTACGTTTTCCCCTGCTTCTAACAATTCTCTTCCATTATGAAATAAGGCAAGTTCTGCTTCAACTCCTAATTCTTCCAAACAGGTTGATATGATTTTCCCCAACATTTCTAATATAATTTTTTCATCATCACAAATTCCAATTCTTATCATATATTATCACCTCTCCTTTTTGAAACACATATGGGTTTGTCGCATTTTAACATAAACGATTGTTTTTCACAATGATTTTTACAAATTGAACATTTTTTGCTAGATAGAAACAAATTAATTTCTATTTTATTACCTATTAAAATAATACCACTAATACTATACAGACACCTAAAATGATGCAAACGACTTTGTGCATCCTATTAGACAATACAATTGCATATGCGTGCTCTATAAGTGAAATGCAAAAAAATCCTGTAATTCAGCTTTCCGCTGAACTACAGGATCCTAGAGTAAATGTTAGCTGACCATATGGGAACTAATCTGGAAATCACAGATGCGCCTGCTAATGGAAGTACTTTTTATATATCCTTCCTATCGGTCTGTAAATAAGAAGCACCACACAGACCATAAACGCTGCGTTTATCACTGTGGCAGGGATTGAAGTAAGCGCTCCCAAAAGTGCTGCATTCACTCCACTTCCCGCAATCAAAAGTGTAATCGTTCCCATCACAAATTCAATCACAATATTCATCACAGCGTACACAAACACGCCGATCGTGACAGCCCGGTATTCTGTCTTTTGGTCATCTTTCCCTTTCGCAAAGTGTTTTAAAATGGCACCGAGGATCAGGCACTTCACAATTGTCTCTATAAAAACCTGTGGAATCGCCTGCACATATCCGTTTAACAGATCAAATAATACAAGTCCGATCGTTCCTGATATTGCGCCTTTCTTCCCGCCTTGTAGCAGCACACCCAGCACAACAAAAATATGTCCAAAATGTACAAATGGTGTCCCAACTGCTGCCGGAAGCGGAATCCGAAACATCTGTATCCCAAGAAATGTAACTGCGGCAAAAAAACCAACCGTCACAATCGTCTTTAAGTTTATCGTGCTACTCTGCCCCATAGTTAAACAGCCTTTCTCTTCATATGAATAAGCCCGCTGCGAAGCAATACCGGTCTGAGCGCATTATATACAACACCGACCAGAATGACTGATACCACTGCATTTACGAATGTGGTCGCCGTGCTCCATTTCGCAAGCACCTCCGCCATCTCCTGCGGCTGTCCCAGTATCCACTGTTTATAAAAATAACCTACAAGCGGATCTGCGATTACATTGAATCCAAGCCCTGCAACAGATGCAATCACACTCCATCTGAGCACATACTTCTTATCACTGCTCTCATTGATCTTGGCAATGCGATGCGCCACAAGTCCGACAATCAGACCAATGCATAGCTTCAATACAAATGTCTTTGGTGCAACTGTAATATAAACCGGATCCATAATGTCTGCAATAGACATTCCGATAGCTCCTGCAAGTCCGCCATACCATCCGCCTAACAACAGTGCCCCAAGTACACATACCGCATTTCCCAGATGCAGTGATGTGGCATCTCCCCCAGGCATCGGTATCTTGATCTGCAAAAATGTAAAGGTCACATAACATAGCGCCGCCACCAAAGCGGTCTGTGCTAGTTTTATCATTGTCTCATTCTTTTTTTCCATGTTGTATACCCCTTTCCTTACTTAAGTTAGGTACTATACTAACATCATTCTGGTATATTTAAAATACCAGTTTTTGAGTTTTTAACCAGTCCAGTTTATTTATTTTTGGTTCGCCGGTTCTATGGCAATCGATTTTCCTTTGATTTTTGCATTCTGCATCGCATGCAGAACGTCTTTCGCATACTCTCTCGGAACCTCTACAAATGTATATTTGTCAAACATATCGATGGTACCGATGAGTTTTCCAGGCATTCCGGTCTCGCCGGCAAGTGCTCCAAGAATATCTCCCGGTTTTGCTTTTTGCTTTTTCCCAATATTGATAAACAAACGTACCATTCCAGGCTCTTCTGCTCCGGTGTCACCAAAGTCCATATCCTCCGCTGAACCGTCATCGCCCATCGTCATTCCCGTACACATTTTCAAGAATGCAGCCGCAATGTCCATCGCTGTGTAATCAGAGCCATTTACTTTACTCTCGATTGCATTGACCATCGCTGTCAGATCTTCTGTCTCGATAATGCGGTCAATGTCCTCCAAAATATTCTCCATCTTTGTATTAGCGACATCGTCCAATGATGGAACCTTTTGTGCATAAATCTTCGTCTTACAATATCTCTGAATCTCTTTCAGCTTATACACTTCTTTTCCGGATACAAATGAAAACGAACGTCCAACTCTTCCCGCACGCCCCGTTCTTCCGATACGGTGTACATAATATTCATCATCCTGCGGCAAGTCATAGTTAAATACTGCTTCTACCTCATCTACGTCAATTCCTCTAGCTGCCACGTCGGTCGCAACAAGAATGTCTGTCTTCCCACTTCGGAATCCCTGCATCACACGATCACGCTGCGCCTGCTTCATATCACCGTGAAGTCCCGCCGCAAAATATCCTCTTCCAAGCAATGCGGTCACAAGAAGGTCCACCTGCTTTTTCGTGTTGCAGAAAATAACAGAAAGCTTTGGTGTATAAATATCTAAAAGACGAGTTAACACCTCTTCCTTATTCTTTGGTCTTACTTCATAGTAAAACTGCTCGATATTCGGAACTGTGAGCTCTTTTTTTGTCACTTTCACCACTTGGGCATTCTTTTGGAATTTTTTTGTAATCTCCATAATTGCTTTTGGCATTGTCGCTGAGAACAAAACTGTCTGTCTTTCTTCCGGCACTCCGCTTAAAATCGTCTCAATATCTTCGCGAAATCCCATATTGAGCATCTCGTCTGCCTCATCAAGGACAACCGTGTGCACCTGATCCATCTTGATCGTCTTTCGTCTCATGTGATCCATCACACGCCCCGGCGTACCTATAATAATCTGTGTTCCACTTTTCAGAGAACGGATCTGTTTTACAATCTCCTGCCCTCCATAGATTGGAAGCACTTTAATTCCATGCATATATTTTGCCAGATTTCGAATCTCATCCGCCACCTGTATTGCGAGTTCTCTTGTCGGGCAAAGAACAATCCCTTGCAGCTTTTTGTTTTTCGGATCGACTTTCTGTAAAAGTGGAATCCCGAATGCCGCTGTCTTTCCGGTTCCTGTCTGCGCCTGACCAATGATATCCTTTCCTTCCAAAATAACCGGAATTGCTTTTGCCTGAATTGGCGACGCCTCCTCAAATCCCATGTATTTTACTGCTTTTTGAATCTCTGAACAAAGTCCCAGATTCTCAAAATTCATATTTCCCATATTTTATATCCTTCCTATACCAATAAAAATACCCTTCACTTGCCACCAAGTAAAGGGTATTCACAAAGTTTCTGTGTAACATCATAACAGAGTAAAACGCTTTTGTCAAATTTAACTTGCTATTTATACATATCAGGTGTAATATATACATATACTTAACATAGTATTAATTACTACATATAATATTTTTCATCACTAGGAGGTATGATTTATGAATAAAAAGCATTTAAAAGATCCAGGAAGCGCAATCACTCATTTTATCGGCATGTTAATGGCAATTTTTGCCGGAATACCATTACTGATAAAAGCTGCACATGAACCAAGCCCAATTTATCTTATCTCGCTTACGATTTATTTGGTCAGCATGATTTTATTATATGCAGCGAGTACGATTTATCATTCCCTTGATATCTCAGAAAAAGTGAATAAAAGACTGAAAAAATTTGACCACATGATGATATCGGTTCTGATTGCCGGAAGCTACACTCCGATTTGTCTGCTTGTCTTAAAAGGAACAACCGGAATCATTCTTCTTTCCATCGTATGGGGCATTGCAATCTTCGGAATACTGATCAAAGCATTCTGGATCAACTGTCCGAAATGGTTCTCTTCTGTGCTGTATATCGGAATGGGCTGGACATGTGTTCTCACCTTTACAAAGTTGTTGAACGCACTTTCTCCTGCCGCATTCGGATGGCTTTTAGCAGGTGGTATCATCTACACAATTGGCGGAATTATTTACGCACTGAAACTTCCAATTTTTAACAGCCGACATAAAAATTTCGGGACTCACGAGATTTTTCATCTGTTTGTAATGGGTGGAAGTATCTGCCATTTCATCGTAATGTATGTGTTCATACTTTAAATATATGTATATCAACGGAGACTATACAAATAGCCTCCGTTTTTCTTATTCTTCAATATTCAATATGTTATTTACAGTCTCTTTTGTCATCGTATTGACCATTTTCGAGCCATCCATCTGCACATAATTATAGGCATCACTCTCATCTCTTCCGCCTACATAAAGTGTAAATGTCTGTTCTTTATCATCACTGTCTGTATATACGACTGTGACTGTTGTACGCTGTGCCTCATCTAATCCATATTGATCCAGTTCGTCCGCCTGTACAGAATAGTCCACGCACTCTACAAAATAAGCTGCCCCAAGTCCTCCGCCGATTGCTGTGATATCATCTGACTGATCACTGTTATCTGCATCATACTCGGTTGTCTCGCCGGCTTTTGTGATTGTCACCTTCTTGATATTATCTGCTCCAATGCTTGGGAATGTCTCTTTCTGAAGCATAGAATCTAAATCAAAATTCATTGCATTTACCACACTGTAATCTACCGTATAGATCTTTTCCTTATCTCCTACAGTCATATAATAGTCTTCACCTGCCGCATTGCCGATATAAATGTTCTGTTGTTCTCCATCAGCATCCTTGAGCGTGATCGTATACTGCGGCTCTTCCAGTCCATAGTCCGCAAGTGTATCTCCATCGGTTAACTCCCGATTAGCTGAAAGCGTTCCAAAAATCTCTGCCATCGTCTTAAGACTGCTCTGCTGCAATGGAAACTCTTTATCAGACTCACTGTACCATGTACCATCTTCTTTTATAAACGACATCGTATCTGTTCCGTTCGTATACTGAATTGAGGTGATATCCGACATATCAAGCACTGCAATCTGTTTCTGTTCGTTTTCTTTCTCTGCCGATTCTTTTTTAACTGCCCTGTCACAACATACGCAACTACAAGCACAACCAAAACTGCCAAAAGAATGATCAGTGATTTATATTTCTTCATTCTATGCCCTCCTTACGCTTTACGACGTTTCAGCCATCTTACAAATCCAAAGATGACAATGAGAACCGGAACACCAATGATAGCTGCAAGTCCTAATAATCCTGTGTGCTGCATTGTATTGAATGTTGTCTCCAAGCTCTTCGCTTCAATTGAAAGATTGTCTACATCATCAAAATTACTTGTAACCGCATTCATAAATAGCGTTGTATTTTCTAATGTTGAGAAGGCATCCGTCACATTTGCATCGATCATAGTTGCCGCCGAAATAACTGTAAACCGGCTTTCATCCTCTGTTGCCACAGCGCCAAGAGTGTAAGTTCCCTGAGTCTCCTTATCCTCTGTCACCGCATATCCGTCACTAGAAGTTGTCATAAAGCTATCAACTGTGATAGTATCACGTTCCGGATCTACCGTGTTAAATCCAAGTGCATTGATGAGCAACACCATTTTTGAAGAAAGACCGTCCGCCATCTCTCCGCTTGCTGTGATCTCCGGGAATATGTAATATGGATTTCCTTGGTAGCTTCTTGTTGTATCTGCAATATAACCGTCTACCTTTTCCATTCCGTAAGTCTTCATCAGCGCATCTAAATTCGGTGTCTCATTCTGCGTATCTCCCATAATGAACAATACCTTCCCGCCGTTTGTGAGATAATCTGTGATCAATGTCTTCTCGTCCGCTGTCAAATCCGACGTCGGCGCATACAGAACAAGCAGATCACAGTCATCCGGAATCTTATTATTCATCATCAGATTCAACTCAGATATTGTGAAATTGGATTTTCCCATCAGGTCTGTGATTGTCGTGGAGAAAGTAGCTTCTCCGTGTCCTGTTGTGCGATAGATCGTCTTTGAAGTGTCACTTGTCACATAGTTTATCGCACCTGTCAGCTGACCTTCTGCATCAAATTCACTTTCTGTCATAGACCCTGTCGTATAATAAGACATCTCATCGTACACAATGATATCTGTGAACGGGATTACCATCTTCTTTTCTGTATCTGGGCACTCTACAACCACGCTGTTCTCCTGTGCCTCATATTCTGTAACCGCTGAAGGATGCAATACCGGATCCACCCAGTCTACCTTCACCTTGTTTGAGAGCGCTGCATATTTCTCTATGAATGTCTGAATTCTCTCATCTGTAGAGCTTTTCTCCGCCAACACATGAATCTGTACCTCTTTATCCAGATTCTTTAAAAGCTTCTTACTTGTCTTCGTAATCTCATAGAGTGAATTACCACTCAAATCTATGCTTTTCATACTGTCAGGAAGCTGACCTGCAATCATATTTATCACGATCACGATTGCGATTACCACCGCAGTTATTACCATACTATATGTCCCATAACGTGATTGAGGACTTTGAAACATTTCTTTTATTTTCTTCACCGATACAGCCTCCTAACTCCAACGTCTTTTTTGTATAGTCTGAATTGTCAGAAATACAAACAATGCAATAAGTGAAAAACACAAAATCAAATCGCTGACATCCAACAATTTGTTCATATACACATTTGAAAAACTACTGGAAAGATCTAATTTACTCAAAAGATTCACAAGCAGATTCTCAAACAAAGATGATTTCACAACGTATGTAACAACACATGCAATCACTCCAATTGCTTCTATCACCGCACTGATCACCCAGTTTTTTGTCAATTGGTAGATAATCAACGCCACAATCGTGAGAATTGCGATGATTCCAATCACTCCACTGATTGCCGTACTTGGAATGAAATCTAACAATCCGCCCCACAGATGTAAAATGAGAAGCACTGCAAAAGTACTTACCGCTGCGATAATCTGACTTTCTGTCAACGCAGATAAAAACATTCCGATTGCTATGTAAACACAGCCAAGTACAAAAAACAGCAAAATCGCCGCATAGTCCACCCGCAAATAGGCAGTCCCCTGCATTTTGATCACCAGCGGATAGATGCAGAAAATTAGATTCGGAATTAAAAATACCGTTACCATCGCAAGATATTTCCCAAGCACAACATCCACCAGACGAACCGGCGATGTCAAAAGCAGCTGGTCTGTCTTACTCTTTCGCTCTTCCGAAAAACTCTTCATCGTCAATATCGGCACTGCAACCAGGAACATGAACATCACGCCGGATAATGCGTAAGAAAAATACGGATACCCTGCATTCAGATTGTATGCCATAAAATAAATACCGACAAATGTCAGTAAAAACGCGATAAACGCATACCCAATCATAGATTGAAAATAAGATTTTAACTCTCTTTTATAAATTGCTTTCATCTGATTTTTGTCCTCCTGTCAATTCTAAGAATACTTCTTCCAACGAAACTGTTGTCTTCTGCAATGTGAGAAGAGGACATTTTGCCTCTGCAAATGCACTGAAAATTACTTCTCTGATATCTTTTCGTTCTTTCGTCTTAACCTCTGCTTTCAAGATCTCATTTTCCTGTGTATAGGTCACATCTTCGATATCCTTTAGTCCACTTAGGATCTCTCTTACCGTCTCTTCTTCGGCTCTTGTCTCAATATGAATCGTATCGGAGCCATTCATCAATTCTTCCAAATGCTCTGGAGTATCGCTTGCAACCAACTTTCCTTTTGAAATAATCATAATGTAATCACACACTTCACGAATCTCCGCCAAAATATGCGAACTCAAGATAACCGTGTGCTCTTTCGCCAGTTCACGGATCAATTCGCGAATCTCAATGATCTGCTTTGGATCAAGTCCTACAGTCGGCTCATCTAGTATGATAATCTCCGGAAATCCTAAAATCGCCTGAGCAAGTCCTACTCTCTGCTTATATCCTTTTGACAGATTTTTAATCAGTCTGTCCTGCACGTCTGCGAGCTTGACAAGCTTCAACGCTTTTTCAATCTCCTGTTCCCTGTCTTCTTTTTTAATCTTTTTTAATTCTGCTGAAAACTTAAGATATTCCATGACAGTCATATCCATATATAATGGAGGCAGCTCCGGCAGATAACCGATACTTTTTTTGCCGCTTGCGGCTCCTTCAAAATATCGTGCCCATTGATGAGTACCTCACCGTCTGTTGCCCCCAAATATCCTGTCATAATATTCATTGTGGTAGATTTTCCGGCACCGTTCGGTCCGAGAAATCCATAGATTTGTCCTTTTTCAACTGTAAAACTCAGATGATCTACAGCCGTATGATCGCCATATTTCTTGACTAAATTTTTTACTTCTATCAATTTCTTCCCTCCTGAAACAATATGAATTGTTTATATTATATGAAAAGAAATCGATAACTTTATGATATTTTTGTGTTTAAATTATGAGAATTCTGTGTTCATTCTGTGAAACACATCTTATTCCCCAGCTCTTTTATCCCAATATTCACAATCTGTTCTGCCAATTACTTCTGAAGTAAATGGTGTTCCATCATTTTTTCTATAATGCTTTGTCGCACGGAATACATATTTTGCGCCGACATACACGATCGGCACATTAAAGTACACAATCAATATATTTCCAAGATCCGAAAACGCCCATAGATTACCGAGTTCCAAGCCTGCAATATTACACAAAATTCCAAATGCGGCTACAAGCAGGCAGACTGCCCGAACCGTGTTGATACACTTCTTTGACTTGCTGATACGATTTGCCACAATCTCAGAGAAACTGATCATTCCAAGAAGCGTCGTATATGCAAATAAACAAAAGCAAAGACTTACAAGTAATGTAACAACTGCATTGAACGATGTTCCCGGTGTCAGTTGCGCAACCGACTCAGTAAATTTCGGCAACTGATCCAACGCCGTCCATTTTCCAGCATCTACACCTGTCCAACAGTGGGCCATGATAACTACAAATCCAGTCAACGTACAGATAACAATCGTGTCCAAAAATACACCTAGGGAAGCAACTTGCCCCTGTTCACATGGATGCTCTGCATCTGCTGCCGCGGCTGACATCGTAATTGTACCTTGTCCCGCTTCATTAGACATCAATCCTCTCTTTACACCCTGCGCAAGAACCGTTCCAAACACTCCGCCAAAAAATGCATCCGGCTTGAATGCTCCCCGAAATACCGCACTGAAAAAATATGGTATCTCCTTAAAATTAATCAAGACAAGCACCAACACCGTCACAATATACACTATCGCCATGATCGGAACCATCTTGTCTGTCCATCGTGTCACTTTCTTAATTCCACCAAATGCAATCACCGCCGTCAGCATGATCACAATCATTCCCACTGCATAATAAAATACAGAAGAAGATGCAATGGTATCACCCGTCACAATCTCTGTCATACGTCCCGCCGAAGATACGACATTGAATCCTTGTGCTGGGAGACAACACAAAGCATACAGTATATATAACACTGAGAGAAATACACCAATCCAGACTTTATTTCCCAAAAGTTTTCTTCCATAAAACGGAAGTCCCCCGACAAATTCGTCCTCTTTTTTCTCTTTGAATATCTGCGAGAGAGTCGCCTCCATATAGGCCGTTGCCATGCCAAAAAATGCAGAAAGCCACATCCAAAACAACGCTCCTGGACCTCCCACTGCGATCGCACCTGTCACTCCAATGATATTCCCCGGACCCACTCGCATCGCCGTGCTCAAAAAGAACGATGCCAATGGTGAAATCCCTGTCTCAACCGTCTTTTTACGTGTTAAAATCTTTACCCCTCTCTTGAAACCAGTCACCTGCATAAACCCAAGCCGAAAACTAAAAAACAATCCTGAGCCAACAAGTAGTATAATGGCAAACGAGAGATTACCCAAAAGCGGTATCTTTGCATAATACTCAAAGTTTGTCGGAAATTCCCATAAGAAGTCCGACAGCGGACCTATAAACCGAAAAATATGATTAATTCCCTCAAAAATCCCTTGCATAGGCTACCTCTTACGCATTCCGCTTTTCCATATTCAATAGCAAATTGACTCCAAATGGGTTCACAACTACTCCTGACATCTCTTCATTTAAAAGATTTGATACTTTCGCAGCCTCTACAACGCCTCCCTTGAATTTTCCTTCGCGATTGAACTTCTGAAATTCCTGAAGGTCTGTAAACAGTGGAAGGTATGCCTGTCCTTCTTTTTGTTTTAAAATCGGAATACCATGATCCTCCTGCGTAGGAACGATATATTTTCCTCTTCCAAAATGTACCAACATCTCCTCATAAACTTCCTTTAATTCATCTGACATTGGTGCCGCCTGATTTTTACGGAACTCCTGTGCAAAATAAAGTGCCGTCAACTGAAGTTCCGGATTCTCCACACGCACTTTTCCATCATCTATGTCCTCTGGCTCTTTTCTACGCAACAAATCGCTATGCTGAATCTGAATCTCTCCATCCACTCCCTGATTGATATGTAAGCAATTCACTCCCATCGGATAGAGACTTGTATAAAACTCTAAAAACAGACGGTTCTCCACCTTTGCTATATGCACGAGGTTCCCTTCTTCTAAAAGTTTCTTTCCAGCCTCTTTTGCCGACTCTTCCTCAAAATAAACAAACACCTTGTCATCAAATGTCTCTTCATCACACGCAACATATGGCATCTTCGTAAATCCCGATATAATCACAAAAATCGCTTCTGTTTGCTGTAAATTTTTAATTACTTCTAATTTCTTATCGCTCATATTTTCCCGATTCCTTCCTTTTTGCAAATATACATCTAAATCCTATTATAATATAGAATATTCTTAAAGTATAGGAAAATGTTCTATCAATTTTTCTTTTCTTTCCGACTCATGTGTTTGATCGCATACTCCCGCTTCATCGCTTCCTCTTTTGCTTCAAAAGTCTCATAATACACAAGTGTGACCGGCTTTCTCGCCCGCGTGTATTTGGCGCCTTTCCCGCTGTTATGATCTGCAATTCGCTTTTCCAGATTATTCGTCCACCCTGTGTATAGCGTGCCATCCTTGCATTCTACGATATATGTGTAGTTCATTATTTTTCCCCTCTTTTCCAGCATACTACTATAAGATAACACACCCCTGTCGCAGTGGCAATTCTCTGTATTATGAAATGAACTTTTTGCATTAAAAATCCCAACCACATCGCCTTATGGTTGGGATTTTCCTTCCTACTCATCAGGAAGTACATAATTTACTTGAAACTCTTGGAACGCACTGCTTCCATTTTCCGCAAACATGCCAATATATGTTCCGGTAAATGACATCGGCACAGTCCCTTCTGTGGAAAGTCCTGCGGTCAATCCACTTCCAAGAAGCATATTCTGGTCTTCTTCCGGAATCTCTCCGTCACCTTTTGGCCCCACATTCAAGAGCATATTTCCATTTTTGCTGATAATCTCTATAAAATTACAGATAATCTGTCTGCTTGTCTTATACTCCAGCGTGTCCGTATAGCACCATGAATTTTTTGCAATCGCCGTGTCTGTCTGCCACACAAATGGTTTGGGATCTGCAAGCGCGCCACACTCCACCTCCACAATTCCGCTTCCGAACATCATCGCATCATGCTGAAGCCACTAGTCAAAATAAAGCAGTGATGGCTGATAGCGGTCTATGATCTCACAGGTTCTCAAGAGCCAATCCGTCAAAAATTCCTCCGACGGATACGGATCGCTTTGCAGCGCCTGCGGATCCGGCTCCGGCATCGCCGGCCAGTAAAAATCGCCCCGTTTCATCGGTTCTTTGATATCACTGTCAAACTATTTTCCATGTCCCATAAAGAACCAGTGCTCTGCCCGATGAGATGATGTGCAGAACATCAGATTTTCCTCTTCAATCGCTTCCCTTAGTTCATCTAAAAGGTCGCGCTTTGGCCCCATATCAAAGGCATTGTATTTAGAAATCTCGCTTTTGTACATCTGGAATCCATCATGGTGCTCTGCCACCGGAAAAACATATTTTGCTCCTGCCGCTTTGAATAGTTTCGCCCATTGTTTTGGATCGAACTTTTCCGCGTGAAACATCTGTATGAAATCTTTGTAGCCAAATTTTGTGTGCTCTCCAAATGTCTTTCTGTGATATTCCCACTCTTCCTTGTCCTGAATATACATATTTCTCGAATACCACTTATTATTGTGAGCGGCAATGCTGTATAAGCCCCAGTGGATAAAGATTCCAAATTTTTCCTTGGAAAACCAATCCGGCACAGTAAATTGAAACAGCGAATTCCAATCCGCATCATAAGGTCCCTCCGCGATCACTCTGTCGATCTCTTTCAAATGTCATTTTCCTTCTTCCTCCTGCTAGCCTTGAAGTCTGATGATCTGCACACCTTTTGCCGGAACCGAAACCACATCGCCTGCTGCATATTCCTGTTTCTCCAGCAATCCACAGCCTGCTTCTGTCATCACCGTCTCCTGTTCCCGATCAGCATGGTTTAATAAGAATAAAAATCTTCCGTTTTCATTTCTGCGCATTGTCACTTCCAGATTTTCCTGCGGTGCGAGCAACGATTCCACTCCACATTCCTCACAGATATCTGCCATGAGTGTCTGATAAAATTCTTCATTGGAACGAGTCGCAACATAATATGCCCGTCCATCTCCGAATTGATTCTTTGTGATTGCCGGCATCTGCGCATAGAAATCTTCCTCGTATACGCTGAGAGCTTCTGCTCCCTCCAGATGACTCAAATCACACAAAAGTTTCGCCGGATAGGCTTTGCCACGATACGTAAAATGATTCTCAGCTCCCGACGGAAGTGCATCGGACTCTTCCACCCAGATTCCCATAATATCACGCAGTTTTCCAGGATATCCACCTGTCACGATCAGGTCGTGCTCATCTGCGATTCCACTGAAAAATGTCGTCACAAAAGTACCTCCATTTTTTACAAAAGTACGGATCTTCTCGTCGTATCCGGTCTTTGTCATATATAAAATCGGAGCGATCAATAGCTGGTACTTCCCAAGATCATCCTCCGGTCCTACAATGTCCACCGGAATATTCAATTTGTAAAGCGCCTGATAATAATTGTAAATCTCATCTTTATATTTCAGATCACAGTTTGGACCTGCCGAACACTCAATTGCCCACCAGTTATCCCAGTCAAAATAAATCACAGCCTTCGCATCTGTCACAGCGCCGAGTGTCTGTTCCCCCAGTTCTTTTAACTCTGCTCCAAGGGCTTTGACTTCCCGAAATACACGTGTCTCGTTTGTTCCCACATGGTCGATAACTGCTCCATGCAGTTTTTCACAAGCTCCCACAGTACGTCTCATCTGGAAAAACATCACCGAATCCGAACCATGTGCCACTGCCTGATAGCTCCAAAGCCGCATCACTCCCGGTCGTTTCAGGGCGTTGTACGGGAGCCAGTTCGTCACACTCGGTGTCTGCTCCATCAATAAAAATGGTTCCCCGCCATTGATTCCACGCATCAAGTCATGGCTCATGGCAATCTGCGCCGGACTGTCTTCATTGGACGGATAATTATCCCATGAGACAACATCCATGTACTTTGCCCACATCTTATAATCCAGCGGTTTATAAAATCCCATCAGATTCGTTGTGATCGGAATATCCGGTGTAATCGCTTTGAGGGCATCATACTCTCTCTTATAACACTCCAAAATACTTTCGGAATTAAATCTTTTATAATCCACAGTAATTCCCTGAAACTGGCTTCTATCCTGCTCAAAATGCTCACTCAAAAGATTTGGCAGTACAATCTCATCCCAGTCATAGAAGGTATGTCCCCAGAATGCTGTATTCCATGCGCGGTTCACATTTTCAATCGTCTGATATTTCTTTTTCAGCCAGACACGAAATGCTTTCTCACAGTTTTCACAATAACATTCCCCCCAAATTCATTGGAAATGTGCCATGCTACAATATTATTGTAATCCCTGTACCTCTCTGCAATTTTTTGTGCCAGCCTGACCGAATACTTCTCATAGGTCGGACTGTTCGGGCAGGAATTGTGTCTTCCCCCGAATTTTCGTTTTAACCCATTGAATTCTGTTCGCAGGATATCCGGATATTTCTTTGCCATCCATGCCGGATGCGCTCCGGTGGATGTCGCAAGGCATACCTGAAGTCCATTGTCCCTTACCATTTCCATAATCTTATCAAGCTTACTGAAATCATACGTTTCCTCCGATGGCTGAAGCGCTGCCCAGCTAAATACATTCAACGTCACAATATCAATATTGGCTTCTTTCAAAAGACGCATATCGTCAGCCCAGATTTCTTCCGGCCACTGCTCTGGATTATAATCCCCGCCATATACAATTTTGTTCACCTTATTGCTAAATCTCATATCTATAATCCTCCACTACATATCAATTACTATTACTACATTACCCATCATACATCAATTTTACAAGTCCAACTAGCACTTAACTGTAAATTTTTACGCAAAATGTATACCACTGACAGATACTGTCATACGAATAGATGTCCCTGTCTGCTGTGTCGCAAGCGCCGCAGAACTTATTGCTGCTGTTCCTGAGTTTTTCACCATCGCCGCAAGAGAACTTGCCTGATTGATATAAGTATACAGTAAATACTGTAGAGAATACAATTTTTGTTCTGTTACATAAATCAATGTATCTTGATAACTGTTCCACTGACCAACTGCAGAGAAAATGGATACCGTTGCCAAAATCGGTGTACAAGCAGGAAGTACAATTTTATAAAATACCTTAAAAATTCCTGCTCCGTCAATCTCTGCCGCCTCATACTGTTCCTGATCAATACCTGCAATCGACGCCAAATACATGATTGCTCCCCATCCAAGTCCTTTCCATATGTTCCACAAAAGCATCCACAAATATGTATGGGAATCGCTGTCCAGGAATTTGATTGGCTCTGTGATAATTCCTAAGTTTTCCAATAAGCTGTTTATCATACCTGTAGAAGAAAATAAGCTAAATGCTACGGAATATACAAGTACCCAGCTTATGAAATTTGGCAGTGTTGTAAATGTCTGTACAAATGTTTTGAACCATTTACATTTGATCTCATTTAAGAAAATTGCAAATCCAACCGGAAGAATGGATGTTGCGATTCCGAGAAGACGCATTACAAATGTGTTCTTCATTACTTGAATTAATTGTGATACCTGCGTTTTGTTTGTGAAAAGCATCTTGAACCACTGCAATCCTACAAATTCACAATCGGCTAAACTTCTTGGTGGTCTATAATCATAAAAGGAATAAATCCATCCATGCAGCGGGAAATACGAAAACAGGAATACCAAGATCAAAAATGGTAAGATCCATAAAAAATATTTAATTCCTCTCGTATCTTTCTTTTTCCCGAGCGGTTGACTTTTCACAGCAGTTTTACTCTTTTTCATTTCCCTACCTCCTCTTTCACTGCTCTGTTGATGTATTTATCCTATCATTTACACCTGTCACATGAATACCTGAAAAATTCACACTTGTTTCATGATTAAATTAGATTTTTTTTAGATTTTGCCCCAAAATGTCTATTTTGTTCTGTATTTCGGTGCTTATTTTTCAGGTAGTCTTTTTGTTTTCTTCTATATATATTAACAATCAGATAACAAAAAATTTGGAGGAAACATTATGAAATCAAAAGCAATGAATCCGGTATTGGATTTTATTAACACACTTTGTAATTTTGTTGCATTAAATCTTGTATTTCTTATTACCTGCCTGCCGGTCATCACAATCGGAACGGCGCTTTCTTCTTTATATTACGTTACATTAAGAGAGGCTCGCGGGGAATACGGTTATCTTGTGCGCACTTATTTAAGGGAGTTTAAAAACAATTTCAAGAAGGGAACAATTGCGTTTGCCATTCTGTTTCTGATTGCCGCTATGATCGGATGGTTTCTAATTTTTACATACACGTTTCCACTAATTGGACGGTTTGAAAATTCTACAAAACAAACGTTGAAAAACGCCTTCGGTCTGGCAATGAGCAATATGAAAGCGACATTTGCACTCATCATCATCGATGCATTTGTTGCATACTGTCAGTCTTTTGTCTTCAAGAAAGTCTTTGAACCATATGAGGCAGAACAGATTGCACCGGAAAACACTGAGATATAAGAATAAATTTGGAGGATTTACATTATGAAATTTGGTTTTTTTAACGACAGTGACAGAGAATATGTCATCACATCTCCTGCCACACCACAACCGTGGATCAACTATCTTGGAAATGAAGAGTTCTTCTCTTTGATTTCCAATACCTGTGGAGGATACAGCTTTTACAAAGACGCAAAATTATTGCGCCTAACTCGTTATCGTTACAACAATGTTCCGGCAGACACAAACGGACGCTACTACTTTATCAAGCACAATGATACAGTCTGGACACCTGCATGGCAACCGGTGAAGACAGAACTGGACTCTTACGAATGTCGTCATGGTCTTGGCTACAGTCGTTTTACTTCTTCAAAAAACAAAATTGAGGCAAAACTGACCGCATTTGTGCCGCTCCATGAGACTTGTGAGGTAAACCAGCTTATCCTTACAAATAACAACGAGACTTGCGAGCAATTGGACTTGACTTCTTATGTAGAATTCTGCTTCTGGAATGCAGTGGACGACGCTACAAATTTTCAGCGTAACCTAAGCCTTGGAGAAGTGGAAGTATGCGGTTCTGAGATTTACCATAAGACTGAGTACAGGGAACGCCGCAATCATTTTGCCTATTACACAGTAAATGCCGAAATCAATGGCTTCGATACAAGCAGAGATGCGTTTTTAGGAGTATATGGAAGCATCGAACGACCACAAACAGTTCTTACCAGAGCTTCATCTGACTCTATCGCAAGCGGTGGCGCTGTCATCGGTTCCCACCACTTGAAGGTAATATTAAAGCCGGGCGAGTCGAAAAGCTTTGTTTTCGTGCTCGGATACAGTGAAAATCCTTATGAGGATAAATGGGAAGCTCCAAATATTATTAAAAAAGACGCCGCACGTGCTGCAATGAAACGGTTTTCTACAGATGAACAAGTAGAAAAAGCGTTGAACGACTTAAAAGAATACTGGAATACATTACTCGCAACTTTCTCTGTGGACAGCGCCGACGAGAAATTAAATCGCATGGTCAATATCTGGAACCAATACCAGTGCATGGTCACATTCAATATGTCTCGTTCTGCTTCTCATTTCGAGTCAGGGACCGGTCGTGGTATGGGATTCCGCGATTCCTGTCAGGATCTGCTTGGATTCGTGCACTTGATCCCAGATCGCGCGCGCCAGAGAATTCTCGACATTGCAGCGACACAGTTTGAAGATGGAAGCGCATACCACCAGTATCAGCCACTTACCAAAAAGGAAATTCCGACATCGGAAGTGGATTTAATGACGATCCACTGTGGCTGATTGCAGGTACTGCTGCCTATATCAAAGAGACCGGGGATCTGTCTATCTTAGATGAGATAGTATACTTCAACAATGATCCTGCACTTGCGAAACCATTATCAGAACATCTGAAACGTTCCTTTGACTACACACTGACACATTTGGGACCAAACGGGCTGCCTCTCATTGGGCGCGCGGACTGGAATGACTGTCTGAATCTGAATTGTTTCTCCAAAGAACCGGGAGAATCCTTCCAGACATTCGGACCTTCTGAAGGACCGGTTGCAGAATCTGTATTTATTGCAGGAATGTTCATAAAATACGGCATTGTTCTGCAGCAGCCTGCTTATTCTAAGTATTACTTAAATCTTGGTGAGATCTCTTCTTATCCACCGGGATACAAAGAAAATGCCGGTATCTTTTGCCACAACAACCCTTGGGTATCAATCGCAGAGACACGTATCGGACGCGGTGATCGTGCATTTGAAATCTACCGCCGCACATGCCCGGCATACATCGAAGAAATCAGCGAGATCCACCGCACAGAACCTTACGTGTACTCTCAGATGATTGCCGGAAAAGATGCGCCAAAGCATGGCGAAGCAAAAAACAGCTGGCTTACAGGAACTGCTGCGTGGACATTTGTAAATGTGTCCCAATACATCCTTGGAATCCGCCCACCTTTTGACGGTCTGGAAATAGATCCTTGTATTCCATCAAATATGGATGGATTTACGGCAACTCGTAAGTACCGCAATGCAGTGTATTACATCACAGTAAAGAACCCGAATCATGTAGAAAAAGAAGTTCAAAAACTGACTGTAAACGGAAAATCTGTAGAAGGCACATGTGTGAAAGCTATTGACAACGTAAAAGAATACCATATAGAAGTTGTGATGGGATAGGGGATACCCATCACTTCTCCACAGAATCGTATTTGTCACGATATTTTTTCGGTGTCATTCCATATTCTTCTTTAAACAGTTTATGGAAATGACTTGAATTTTCATACCCAACTTCTACAACAATCTGCTCTATCGGCGTGTCTGTCTCTGTTAAGAGATAGGCCGCCTGGAGCATACGTCTTCTCTGTAGATATTTTGTAAAGGTATAAGGGGAATACTGGGTCATAAGACGACTCACATAATAGCATGGAAGATTATGATGTTCACAAAACGTGTTAAGCGATGCGGTCTGGTAGTTCTCTTCTATATATCTCAATGCCTCCAGCACAATCTGGCTTTCATAGGAAGATGGGGAGCCGACTGTGATCGTATACGTTCTATTCGATAATTCCATCAGCAGAACTCCCATCGTCGCCTGCAGAATTCTCTTGCTGTTTCGTGTCTGATTCAAAAGACTTCGTGTCATATTCTCCAACAGATTCTGGGCATCCGGTAGATCCTGCAAATGAAAATGCAAAAATTCATGATCTTCCACATCATTTTCCGCCGCTTTTTTTATAAAACGCCGAAGTGCCGTATCCTCGTTTAGCATACTGAGCGGATACTGTAAAAACTCCGGAAGAACAAATATCTTAATTCCAATATCGTTATACCCCGAGGCACTTGCTGAATGCGGCGTTCCCTGTTTGATAAACAAAACATCATCTGCTTCCAGCTTGACTTCTGTCTTATCGATAATATGTGTCGCCGAACCACTGAACATATATATGATTTCCATGTATTTATGCGTATGCTCTGGGATATCTACAAATCTCGGCTGTTTCATAATGTCAATCATCGCACCTTCTCGAATCATCTTATCGGTATCAATCATAGAACTTCCTTTTTGTATCACATATGATGCCAATACATTCTTTTCATTTTTAATAAATTCTTCTTCCTTACTGTCTATTTTTTTTAAATATTCTAGTAGTTTTCGTTTCACAAACTTTTCTCCTAAACTCATTTTTGCAAATTATAGCACAGTTTTTTCTCTATCTCTACAATTACTTCCTTTTTATACAAAAAAGTAACCGTTTTTACCACTTCTTTCATTTTTTGCAAAAATCAACGGTTTTTTTGCAATTACCGTTCTAGCAGATATGTAAAAAGAATAATATACTGCCTATGTATAAGCGATTTATCACAATCGTTTTCCAAAACTTTATACGCACTTAAAACAAGAAAACCGGACATTTTACCCCTTCTCAACATGTCCGGTTTTTTGTTGCCTATTTTTAAAATTGATTTCTTCTAGGAATCCATATATTCCATGGGATTCACTGGTTGCCCATCTTTTAGCAATTGAAAATACAAATTACAGCCTTCTACGCTATAATATTTTGTAGGTTCACTCAGATATCCTACTAGTTCTCCCTTTTCCACATAATTGCCTTCCTGTATTGGGACTTCTTTTAATTGCCCGTAAACTGCTTCATAACCATTTCCAAGATCCATCGTGACCGTGTTACCCGTCTGCGCATTGACTTCCACTGATTTCACGATTCCTCTTGCAGATGCAGTCACCTCTGTTCCGACTTCTCCCCCGATAATCAATGCCGGATTGTATTTATATTGGTCCAGAGTGGAAAAATAAATCGTCTGATCCATGCTGTAATTCATTAATACATTCCCATCCACCGGCCATGCAAGCAGATCATTTTCTGAAAATGCAAGTGCATCTGGCTGTGTTGCCGTTGGTGAGGTCTGAGTCTGTTTCTGATCTGTCTGTGTTTGTGTTTCTTCTTTTTGTTTTTCTCTCTCCTGTGCTTTGTTCTGAATTGCCTGACTGTTTGTTGTTTGGCTCTTTTCTGTCTCTTTGATGTCTTTTTGTTTTCTTCGGTATCAGTTTTTTCTTCCGCTTTTGCCAGCTGTCTGCTCATATCTCTCTTATAACGGCTGAATGTAAAAAATCCCACTAGCGCAATCACCGCCACAAAACAAATGACCAGACCGACCGCAGCACCTTTCCCTCTTCTTGAAGGTCCTAGATTATTTTTCATATTTATCACCTCTAACTATATTTTTGCCAGAAAATGATACGCTTATTCTACATTCAACAAAATTTCCGCGACCTCTTTCATTTCTGTTCCCTCGTAGAAATACTGCAAAATTTCATTGTATTTTTTACCTTCTTTTGCCATCTCATTTGCCGTATTTTGGCTCATCCCAAGTCCATGACCAATCCCTTTTGTCGTCACACGCATCTTCCCTTCAAACTCCTGCAGTTCAAAGCAGCTTGACAACAATCCATATGTATCTCGAAAGGTTTCTCCGTTCAAAGTCTCCTCACCCACTTTTACTCCTGTCACATATCCGGCGCTGTCCTGAGAAGTAATTTGTGCTCCTGCAACTTTGATGAGTTTGCTTTCCATCTGCCCATCTGCTTCCACATCCTTCGGACACTCCTTCATCTGCAGGTACGGATACTCGTCCGTGCCAAGCACTTCTTTGCCAATTCGAGTTTTTCCATTGCTTAACTGATGGAACGGTACCATTGCTAGTTGACCATTGTACATCAAAACTTGTCCATCGGTCTCATTCCACACACGCTCCAATTTTTTATAATTTTTTTGAAATGTGCTTCTGCCCCATTGATTTTTCATATCAGATTTCGTAAAAAAGCGCTCCGTCATAACCGCTTTATTGCCCTCTTCCTCAATCTTTTTATAGATGGTTGTCCGAACAATGACAGCCTGTGCCTTTAATGCCTCCTCTTCAAAATCAACCGAAATCTCTTTTGCCAATGTTCCAATACAATACTCTTTCAATGGAACTTCTTTTGTTCCCGACTTCGTTTTTACTTTAATATAACCATTTTTTCCGTCTTGATTTGCCTCTATGCTTTTCCCATTCATAAATATGGTAATAATATATGGCAACAATACAATAATCACAAACACCGCACATATTTTTTTAATTTTCCGTTTCATACAAACAAGCCTCCCATACTTTATTGTATGAGAGGCTTATCTCTTTTATGAGTTTCTTTTTCTCACAAGTACCACTGCACCTGCTGCTGTCATCGCAAGCATCCAGCCTGCCGCTGCCGTTGCATCCCCGGTTTTCACTGGTTTTTTATCTTTATTCGGATCCTTCTTATTTGCATTCTCGTTTGTCGGGTCCTTCAGATCTTCTTTAACAATCTCGTTCTTTCCTTCCACCTTTACAGTGAAGTCAGCGCTTGCAGTTTTTCCTTGCAAATCTGTCACAGAGATTGTCACTATAACATCTGTATCCTTCTTCGGCGTTGTCACTGTTCCATCTAATGAAATAATACCTTCTGGATTGACTTTCGCAATCTGAATTGTATAGTCTTCCGGAACTTTTGGAAGTACAAACTCTGTCTCGTTTTTTGCAACTTTAGATGGAACTTTTTTATCTGCAATCAAAGCATCTAAAATATCCTGTGCTGTCGGAGCTTCCGGTTTCACATCCATCTTCTTAAAGTTTGCTGTCAGTGTTGTGTTTGCTGTCACTGCAAATGTATATGGATTGGAACTACTTACTTCTTTTCCGTCTGTATCTGTCCAGTTTACAAACTCATATCCTTCATTTGGTGTCGCTGTCACAGTCGCATTCATGCCATCTTCATAGACACCATCTTCTTTGTCCATAGAGACAGTTCCCATCGCTTTTTCACTATCTTTTACATTTACAGAGACCGTATACTTCTTAACCGGTGTCTCTTTTTCTTCCACTGTAACTTTGACTATCGCTTTCAATCCATCCGGATTCGCAATTCCTTCCGGAAGAGTTAAAGTGCCTTCCAAGACATATGTCTTACATTCCCCTGCGTTGTAAGTTCCTTTCTCCCATGTCACATCCACTTCTGCTGTCTCATTCTTTCCATATGTGACAGATACTTTTTCCGGCAGATCCAAATCTTCAAATGCAGTTCCCTGTACAACGGTAATATCATCTAGTTTTGCCACATCTGTGATGTTTTTGTCTTCTGTCTCTCCAGTCTTTTCAAACTTCGCAATCAAAGCTGTATTTCCATTCACCTTGAACGTATACTCTGCTTTTTCAGATACTTTTTCGCCGTTTGGACGATACCATCCCTCAAATACATACCCTTTATCCGGCATCGCTGTGACTGTCACAGATTCTCCCGCCGACACATCTTTACCGCCGCTTACTTTTCCACCTTTTTCAGCACTTACATATACTGTATAAGTCTTATCCACAACCGGCTGGTTTGCAATATCAAATTCAGATACTGTCACCCATCCGTCACTGGACTGTGTTGCAACAAACTTGAATCCATATACCATCTGTTTTTCAAATGTAAATGCTTTCTCTGATTTGTCAGCTGCAAATGTTTTGTCTTTTACGACCTCTTTCCACTGACCATCTTTTTCATTCTGAATGTAAAGTGTTGCTTTTGTCACAAGACCACTGTTTGTATCTTGACGTGGTGTAAATAATACTTGATTAATTTCATATCCTTTGTCAAATTTGACTTCTGCCCAGATACTTCCATCTGCACCTTTACCTGTTCCAACTACTCCTGCTGATGTCGGAACTTTATCTGTTGTTGTCTGTGACCAGTCAGAGTGCCAGTGAGTGCCTGAATTGCTGTCAAATGCCATACCGATAACACCTTCTTTGCCTGCACCATGTTCTGTAGGTGTCTCTGACTCTGCACTACCTGTCCATGCTGACTTATTATAAATATCCACTTCAGGTTCTTTTCTTTTTCTGTGACAACAACATTATCAATCACTGCTGAAACAGCATTTGTCTTTGAACCGATTCTTTCCAGTGGAAGCGCAAATGTAGCATTTGCGATATTATCTTTTTTCACCATATCATTGTGAATGAATTTCCTTTTGCATCTGCAACAAACTCACCGTTTACATATAAACTAGTTTTTTGCTGCTCAACCGTAATTGTAATATTAACGCTCTTTCCTACCGGAAGTTCATAGTCAAAATAGTAACTATACAATTCTCTTGTAAATCCTAATTTTCCATCTTCCATAATACGAATATCATGTGTTCCGTATGGAGCATCTGCTTCGAATAAAATATCGCCTGGTTTTGCTGGTTTCTCCAGTTTAATATCAAATGATACTTCATTTCCATTTCCAAGTACATCAATCGGAGATGTCACATAGCTTTCACCGTTTTTTAATACCAGTGCGTTGTCTTTTACTTCCGCATTCTTTCCTTCTTTCAGATCACGTTTATTCTCAGAAGTATCTTTTAAGCCATTTTCAAAATCATAGCTCTCATAATTTTCTTCCTTTTTCTCTTCCTGATAATAAGGGTTTGTATTCGGTCCTGTTCCTTTGTCTGCAGCTAATTTTGCAAGTGCATCTGCACTTCCTTTTTCTTTTCCTGTTGCTGCCCAAGTCTTTTCTGCGTAGAATGGCATTGCATCAAAGAAACGCCAGTATAAGTCAGACTCACTTAATCCGGAAGCTCTCTTATCAATGTTATCATTCCAAAGTGCAAATGCTGCACCAAGCATCTGATCATCACCGGCTGGAACCATTTTATAACCAGATCCTGTTCTTACTTTATTAGCTTCAAATTCATTAAAAATACGATTTACATTTAATAAATCTCCGTAAGCGTTTGCTCTTGTCTTATTTCCATTTGGAACCATATAACCGAAATCATCAATCGTATTGATTAGATCATATCCTAAATTGTACATTTCGATTCCATCTGCCCAATCTTTTGACCAAAGATTCATCTCTACATTTTCAATCGCATCTTTATTAATTGTAGTTAACGGATTATCTTTAATACGAGTCAATCCACCCCACATACGAACTTTATTTGTCTTTTTCACATATGGAACCATATCATTTACAAACTCACGATAAGACTTTGCATTATACAAGAATTCATCAGCACCAATGTGTATTGTTGTCTCATCATCAAATGTCTCATCTTTTGTGTAATCATCAAAAATTTCTTTAATTTTTGCTACTGCTTTTGGATTTGTCAAATCAAAATGGTCAATCAAAGAATGTCCGCTGCTTACCTGATTCTCAATTTTTAAGTCTGGCCAAACTTTTGTAAAAGATACCGCATGTGCCGGAACATCAATTTCCGGAACAATTTTCATTCCGACTGCTCGTTCTTCTTGAATAAAAGTTTTAAACTCTTCTTTTGTCATATGATAGTCTTTTGCCGTCGGAGATTCTCCATTTTCATTTTTCAGACTGGATTCCAGACGGAAAGCTTCATATGCTTTAAACCCTTCATCTTCTGTGTTGTATTTTCCATAATCTTCCAACCAGATATAGTTATCATTCAAATGAATCTGTAAGTCATTCATCTTATAATAACGCATTGTTCTGGATACTTCTTTCATCATATCCAATGAAACAGCTTTACGCGCAACATCGAACAAGAATCCACGAGTTTCAAATCTCGGATAGTCACGCATCTGTCCTACTTTGAACTCTTTTCCATTTTCTTTGTTCATCTGAAGGATTGTCTGCATACCGTACATATTACCTGTTGTACTTACAGAAGCAACATTAATACGGTCTTCTTTAATATCCATTGTATATCCTTCTTCTCCAAGAAGAGTATCCGGCGCTTTTAGTTCAAAGTTAAATGCGTTCGCCTCAGCAGCACCTTTCTTTGCAGTCAATTTGATTCCTGTAAAGTCCTCATAATCTTTTACAAACTCATCTACAACTGCTTTTAATTTGTCATCTGTATAAGTAACTTTTTTCAAGCTTTCTACAGATACTTTTTCTGTAGATTCTGAATGCCATTCCTGAATTTCCGGAATTACAGAAGGTTTTGTATTCTTATTTTCTTCCTGAGTTTTTGTTCCTTTAACAACAAACTCTAAGTCTCCTGTATTTTTAACCTTTCCTGTAGCTGTCTCTTTTACATTAAAGGAAAGGTTTACAGTCTTATCTGTCAACGGATGTACGATTGGGAGTTTTCCTTCTTCATTAGCGCTTCCAATAATCTGCTCAAAATCAGCACCATTAGATTCAATCGTAAATCCTTCTGGAACGGTTGGTAATGCTAATTTCGTCACTTCTTTTCCGACAGTCTGCCCTTTAATAGAGGAAACTACATTATCTAGTGTTGGATCCTCCGGTAAATCTGACTGCTTATTGGAATATACCGCAATTTCTGAAATACTGATATTGTTATATCCACTATTTCCCTGAATTTCAATTGCAACATCAAAATTTTTCACTGTAAATTCTGACATATAAACCGGCTTATCAAAAATATACTTTAAGTCTGCCTCATACCCTTTTTTATCATTAACTTTTGTATTGTCAATATGAACTGTCTTTATTTCTCCGTTATCATCTTTATACTCTAAATCAAACCCCTTTATATTAGATGGATTTGGCTCTACATCACGCATAAACAATGTAAAATCAATCTCTCCTACTTTTGTCACTTTCGGGAATGTTGTCTTCAACCACTGCCCTTCATAAGTATGTTCTTTACAAGCCCACCGATCTGAACGTCCTGTTTTTCCATCTTTTACTTTCTCTGGTGACAATATATCCGCTTCGCTTGATGATGCCGTTATTGTAACGCCATCGTTTTGCATATGATTCTTATTTTCCGTAATTTCTACATCTTGCTCTTGTCCATACACTTCAATTTCATTGATTCCAACATTTGCCCAGAATGTCGTATCAGCTTCAAGTATCGTAAGTTTTACTTTCGTTCCTAATACTGGAGTTTTTAAATCAATTGTAGATTCTACTGGTTCTTTATCCTCATTTTCATCCAACTTTACAATTTCCCATGTCCCATCTGTTTTTAAAACTTCCACTTTCCACTTTTTTTATGTTTTGTTTGTCTGCAGTTCTTTCCCAAAATACTTTTATTTGATTGATATTTGTTGGTTTATTTAATGAAACTTCAAGCCATTCACCATTCATTTTTCCCTGACTTGTTCCCCAATGTGTGCCTTTGTCCCCATCAACCGCTTTTACCGCTGAAGTTTGTTCAAGCTCAAACTCACTCGCGGTTACCTTACATCCCTTTGCAAGATTTAAGTTTTCTGCAGCCTGCACCGGTCCCATATCGACCAAAGCAATATTTGCAATCATAACCGTTGCCAGTAATCCGCTTACAACCTGTTTCTTTTTCATTCTCCTCTTTGCCCCTTTCCTTTCATGCACAAAATTGGCAAAAAAGACCAAAGTATCCCTCTATTTTCAAATAGTCTACTCTGGTCTTGCCTAATTCAATAGTCACAATCCTATTTTGCCAATCTCAATTACTTTCATCATAACAAGTTTTATCTATTTTTTCCATTATTTTTATTAATTTATTTGTTTTTTGGCCATATTCAACAAATACAAATGTTCCTTTTTATTCAACTTAACATTTTATAACTTATTCAACGAGAGGAATATATATGATGCATATTTCTATATGAGATGACCAAATAGTACATACACAAAATATCAAAAGACTCTTGATTATCTGACAATGCTTTCCATAAATTGATGTAAATTCTCAAACCCTTGTATTTACTGATGTTCTGCAAGATTTTGAAAACAGTAAAGTGATGTAATATTTTCCTCGTTTTGCTTTAATAAACAAGAGATACTGTCACAATATGCGATAGTCTCTCTTGTTGAAAATCAGTAATAAATATTTAACAGCCCATGGGTGCGGATAACTGTTACCGCTATGATAAAGACAGTAAGAAGAAAACAGCGGAAGTGGAAGCATTAAAAATTTCAGCAAAAATGGAAAATATGTATTTGAAATGCAGGACACCAAACAAATAGAAATGCCGAATGGATATAAAGTTAATGCATTATTAGTGTATGAAATTTATAGGGATGGTACATATCCAGGAGTAACCTATGGCAATACAATACTGATTTTTAATCCTATCATTCTTAAATAAAAATCTCCCACAGAGTCTAGTGCTTTTCTACAGTTGGTCTTCTGTGGGAGATTCTTATTTACTTTCCTTTTATTCTACATCAATTACTTCCACTGTGACTTTATCTAGTTTCCAAATATCATCTACATATTCCTGAATTGTTCTGTCTGATGTAAACTTTCCACAAGACGCTGTCTGGATCAGTGCCATCTTAGACCATCTGTCCTGATCTCTGTAAGCTTCTTCCACACGTTTCTGTGCTTCTGCATAGCTTCTGAAATCTTTCAAGATAAAGTAAGTGTCGGCTCTGTCGCTGCTGTTTGTATTCAGCAGAGAGTTGTAGAGATCACGGTACAGTTCTCTGTCACCGTTTCCGTAAGTTCCGTCTACAAGCTGGTCTACCACCCGTTTGATATCCCAATCATTGAAGTAAATGTCAATCGGATTGTATCCGCCATTGTTCTCATAGTTAATGACTTCATCCGAACTCAACCCAAAGATAAATGCATTTTCAATTCCGACTTCTTCCACAATCTCCACGTTTGCGCCGTCCATTGTTCCAAGTGTCGGAGCGCCATTTAGCATAAATTTCATGTTTCCGGTTCCGGATGCTTCTTTTGATGCTGTAGAAATCTGTTCACTGACATCTGCTGCTGCGAAGATCAACTCTGCATTGGATACTCTATAATCTTCGATAAACACAACTTTAATCTTTCCATTGATGCTTCTGTCGTTATTGATCACGTCTGCAACCGAATTGATCAGCTTGATCGTCTGTTTTGCACGTCTATATCCGGCTGCTGCTTTTGCACCAAAGATAAATGTTCTCGGATAGAATGACATCTCCGGATGCTCTTTGATCTGATTGTACAGATACATCACATGTAAAATGTTCAATAACTGACGTTTGTACTCATGAAGTCTCTTCACCTGAACATCAAAGATGGAGTTCGGGTCTACTTCAATTCCGTTGTGTTCCAAAATATATTTCGCAAGACGAACTTTATTTTGATACTTGATCTCCATAAATTCTTTTCTCGCTTTTTCATCTTCCACAAGTGATTTCAGTTTTGCCATCTCCTGCAAATCTGTAATCCATCCTTTTCCGATATGATCTGTCACCCAGTCAGCGAGAAGTGGATTACCATGCAGCAAGAAACGTCTCTGAGTAATACCATTTGTCTTATTGTTGAATTTCTCCGGCATCATCTCATAGAAATCTTTCAGTTCCTGATGTTTTAAAATCTCCGTGTGAAGTTTCGCCACACCGTTTACAGAATATCCTGCTACGATCGCAAGATGCGCCATCTTCACCTGTCCATCATATAAAATCGCCATACTGCGTACTTTATCTTCATTGCCAGGATATTTTGCACGGATTTCATTTACAAATCGGCGATTAATCTCTTCCACAATCTGGTAAACACGAGGTAACAGTCTCTGGAACAGGTCGATTGGCCATTTTTCAAGCGCTTCCGCCATAATCGTATGGTTTGTGTAAGCACAAGTCTTCGTCGTAACCTCCCACGCTTCATCCCATTCCAGTCCATGCTCATCCATAAGTAGTCTCATAAGCTCTGCAACCGCAACTGTCGGATGCGTATCATTCATCTGAATCGTCACTTTTTCGTAGAACTTATGAATATCATCATGGTCTCTCAAATATTTGTCAACGGCTTCCTGCAAACTTGCAGAGATAAAGAAATACTGCTGTTTCAGACGAAGCTCTTTTCCCGCATAATGGTTGTCATTTGGATACAGTACCTCTACAATCGTCTTTGCAAGATTCTCCTGCTCTACAGCTTTTTGATATTCTCCACGGTCAAATGAATCCAAATGGAAGTCTGTGATTGCCTTCGCATCCCAGATGCGAAGTGTATTTACAAGGTTATTGTTATATCCGACAATCGGCATATCGTATGGAATCGCAAGGACAGACTCAAAGTTCTCCTGAATAAACATATCCCTTCCTGTCTTTGAATCTTTTTCCACACGGATATTTCCTCCGAAACGCACCTCTTTTGCGTATTCTTCCCGTCGGATTTCAAATGGATTTCCTTCTTTTAACCAATTGTCCGGTGTCTCTATCTGATATCCATTCTCTATTTTTTGTTTGAACATACCGTAATGATAGCGGATTCCGCAGCCATAGGCTGCGTATCCCAAGGTTGCAAGTGAGTCAAGAAAGCATGCTGCAAGACGCCCGAGTCCGCCATTTCCAAGTGCCGCATCTGGTTCTTCATCTTCAATCACATTCAGATTGATTCCCATCTCATCCAGTGCTTCCCTTACTTCCTTGTAAGCAGTTAAGTTAATCAGGTTATTTCCCAAAGCCCTTCCCATCAAAAATTCCATGGACATATAATATACCGTCTTTGGATCATCCTTTTTGTATTGTTCCTGCGTCATCAGCCATCTGTCGATAATCGCATCCTTTACAGCATAAGACACTGCCTGAAACAACTGCTGCTGTGTTGCCTCTTCCACTGTTCTTCTATACAATCTCTTTACATTGTTTTTGACAGTTTTTTTGGAATTCCACCTTATCAAATTTTTCACGGTACATAATCACAACCTCCTATTTTTCTACTCCCATAGTCATAGTTTCACCGTTGATGTTCCATTCTTTTGTATATCCGCTAGGTGTTCCTTTGACTACTTCTGTAGCCAAAACTTCTCCGCCAATTTCAGTTTCATATTTTTCAAATACAGCCTCTGCCTTTTCTGTTCCCTGATAATATAGTTTAATCTTATCTGTCACTTCAAAGTCTGCTTCTTTTCTCATTGTCTGAATCTTGCTGATCAGCTCTCTGACAAACCCCTCTTCCAGCAATTCTTCTGTCAGGTTTGTGTCTAAGACAACTGTGATTCCATTATCACTCTCAGATACATAGCCTTCCATCTGAGCTGTATCGATCAAAAGATCCTCTCTGAACAATGTCACTTCCTGTCCATTTACGTCCAATTTCAAAGCTTCTGTCGCATTCAGTTCATCCATTGCCTGATTTCCGTCTAAGTTTGCTAGAGCTTCTTTGATTCCGCCCAGTAATTTACCGTATTTTGGTCCTACTGTTCTCATCTGTGGTTTAAATGTATAAGAAGTAAAGTTTCTCACATCATCTGTGAATTCCATCTCTTTTACATTCAACTCTTCTTCCACGATTTCCTGATAAAATTCAGGTAATACTACATTGGATTTTACAAACATCTTTCCAATTGGCTGACGGTTCTTGATATTTGCTGTATTACGGCACGCACGCCCCATAACAACCAGTTTCAGAACTTCGTCCATGTTTGCTTCCAAATCTTTATCGATATAAGCCTCGTTTGCAGCCGGATAATCACATAAGTGAATACTTTCCGGAGCATTTGCATCAATGCTTCTTACAAGGTTCTGGTAAATGTCTTCTGTCATGAACGGGATCATCGGCGCAGCCACTTTTGCCACTGTCACAAGTGCTGTGTAAAGTGTCATATATGCGTTGATCTTATCCAGCTCCATTCCTTTTGCCCAGAAACGTTCACGGCTTCTTCTTACATACCAATTACTCATATCATCTACAAAATCCTGCAATGCTCTTGCACTTTCCGGAATTCTGTAGTTTGCAAGATTATCATCTACTGTCTTGATCAGTGTGTTCAGTTTTGACAGTAACCATTTATCCATAACAGATAATTTATCATATTCCAAATTGTATTTTGTTGCGTCAAATTGGTCGATTTCCGCATAAAGTACGAAGAATGCGTAAGTATTCCACAATGTACCCATGAATTTACGCTGTCCTTCCACAACCGCTTTTCCGTGGAAACGGTTTGGCAGCCATGGCGCGCTGTTTACATAGAAATACCAACGAATTGCATCTGCTCCGTATGTCTCTAATGCATCGAACGGATCGACTGCATTTCCTTTGGACTTACTCATCTTCTGTCCGTTCTCATCCTGTACATGTCCGAGAACGATAACATTCTTATAAGGCGCTTCATTGAAGATCAATGTGGAGATCGCAAGCAATGAGTAGAACCATCCACGAGTCTGGTCAACCGCCTCTGAAATAAAGTTTGCCGGGAACTGCTGCTCAAATAATTCTTTGTTTTCAAATGGATAGTGGTGCTGTGCAAATGGCATTGCTCCACTGTCAAACCAGCAGTCGATTACTTCCGGAACACGGTGCATCTCTTTTCCACAGTGCGGACACTTGATTGTCACAGCATCGATAAATGGGCGGTGAAGTTCTATGTCATCCGGACAGTTGTCGGACATCTCTTTTAATTCTGCAATACTTCCAATTGAATGCATATGTCCACATTCACATTCCCATACATTTAACGGAGTTCCCCAGTAACGGTTACGGCTGATTCCCCAATCCTGAACATTTTCAAGCCAATCGCCGAAACGTCCTTTTCCGATACTCTCCGGAATCCAGTTAATCTTGTTGTTGTTTCTGATCAAATCCTCTTTTACCGCTGTCATCTTGATGAACCATGACTCACGTGCATAGTAGATAAGCGGTGTATCACAACGCCAACAGTGTGGGTAGCTGTGCTCGAAGTTCGGAGCATCAAATAAAAGATTTCTCTTCTCCAGATCTTCTAATACAAATGGGTCTGCTTTTTTACAGAATGTTCCTGCCCAAGGTGTCTCTTCTGTCATCTCACCTTTTTCATCTACTAACTGTAAAAATGGAAGGTCATATTTACGTCCTACCTGAGCATCATCCTCACCAAATGCAGGAGCAATATGAACGACACCTGTACCGTCTGTCAATGTTACGTATGTGTCACATGTCACATAGTATGCTTTTTTATTCAGTTCCACAAATGGGAATAACGGTTCGTATTCTTTTCCTTCTAAATCTGTACCGACATAGCTTTCCAATACTTCGTATGCAAGAGTTCCCTCTTCTGCAAGATTTCCAAGTACAGTGTCAAGCAATGCCTCTGCCATATAGTATGTGAATCCGTCTGCTGCTTTTACTTTTACATAAGTCTCATCTGGGTTCACACAGAGGGCCACGTTTGACGGCAATGTCCAAGGTGTTGTTGTCCATGCCAGAATATAAGCGTCTTCGTCTTTTACTTTAAATCTTACGATTGCGGATTTCTCTTTGACATCTTTGTAACCCTGCGCTACTTCGTGGCTGGAAAGCGGAGTTCCACAACGCGGACAGTAAGGTACAATCTTGTATCCTTTATATAACAATCCTTTATCCCAGATCTGTTTTAGTGCCCACCATTCTGATTCAATGAAATCATTGTGGTAAGTTACATATGGATTTTCCATATCTGCCCAGAAACCAACAGTCGCAGAGAAGTCTTCCCACATCCCTTTGTATTTCCAGACACTCTCTTTACAGTGTGCGATAAATGGCTCCAAACCATACTCTTCAATCTGTTCTTTTCCGTCTAAGCCAAGCATCTTTTCCACTTCAAGCTCTACCGGAAGTCCGTGTGTATCCCATCCTGCTTTTCTAGGTACCATGTACCCTTTCATTGTACGGTATCTCGGAATCATATCCTTGATAACACGAGTCAACACGTGGCCGATATGCGGTTTCCCGTTCGCTGTCGGAGGTCCGTCATAAAACGTATATGTCTCCCCCTCCTTGCGATTTTCCATACTCTTCTCAAAAATCTTGTTATCAGCCCAAAACTTTTCCGTCTTCTTTTCACGATCTACAAACTTTAAATCTGTGGATACTTTCTGATACATTTCTTCTTCCTCCTTCTTATTTGGGGACGTAGTATTTTTCAATTTTACTACGTCCCTAATTGACACATGCCCTGTCCCTTTTTGAATTTTGATACAAAAAAACTCCCATCCTGTAATCAGGACGAGAGCTGTAAAACCTTCGTTATACCACCTATTACACCATACTGACATATGCGTTCCTGCTAACGGTGGAATCCCGGCAGTGCCTATTGGATCATTTCGTTCAGCCACTGCAACTCAGAAGTGATCTTCAAATATACTCTACTCGTATCAGGCTCTCACCATCCCTGACTCTCTTTGACTTTGAAATATATCCTACTGTCTTCGTCAACGTTTTTTCATATACCACTAACATTATAAAAAGAAACCCTTGGTTCGTCAAGGGTTTCTCTATTTTTTCTCTTATTTTGCCACTTCTGAGCCTTCAATCACTTCTCCTGCTTCCACACGATTGATCAAGTCCTGAATATTTGCAACCGATTCCTCATCCGGATATGTGACATAGAGTGGACCTGAGCTAGCTGCAGAGTAACATATATCTTTTCCACCAGTTCCTTCTGCCGCTACTGAATAAATATTCCAGCTTCCGCCTCTATTCAATTGTGTTTTGATCAAAGATTGAATCTGTTCCTGAGACATGTTCGTCTCTACATTTCCACTTACATCGTCAATAATTGAATTTGCTTTCATAAGCATCTGAGGCGAAATCATTTTTTTAATCATCGCAGTGATTACCGCCTGCTGGTTCTTTCCTCTCTGATTATCTCCACCAGGTACATTCTCACGTTCTCTTGAAAATGCTAATGCTTCTTCTCCGTCAAAATGATTGATTCCCTGCTGTACATCCATGACATGTTCTGAGTTCTTACTTGTCGTAAATGCATACTCAGAATATACATCCACGCCACCCAAATGATCAACAATATCAATCAAAGATGTAAAATTAATTCTAGCAAAGAATGGAATCTCTGTCTCATATAGATCCTCTAATGTTTCCATTGAGACATCTACACCATACGTACCTGCATGTGTCAGCTTATCGTCTTTTCCCCCGGAAACTCCCGGAATCGGCACATAGTAATCTCGCGGTGTAGTGACCAAAAGAATCTGGTGTGTCTTTGGATTCACTGTGGCAATGATATTCACATCACTTCGGCTTGTCTGTTGGATCTCACCATATACGTCAATACCACTGATATATACGCTGAACGGCTCTTGTATGCTCGCATCCACTGACGTGCTGGCAAGTTCTTTCTTAATCTTGTGCTCATAAATAATACGAACACTCTTTTTATATCCTACAAAGGATTCTGAAATATTATCTGTATAGCCTTCATTGTAAATAATTGCATCTACTTTTTTATCATGTAATGCCTCAGCCTGTTTCTGAAGATCTTCATATTCAACTACATCTATATCTGTTCCAAGCTTTTCTGAGACCATCTGGACTGCTGCTTCCATATCTGATCTTCCCATCTTATACTGAACCCCAAATGTATAATTCTTTGTATCCTCAATATCTTTTGCTGGATCATCTTTTAAAACAGCCACCACCATATTGTCGATCTTATAATTGCCACCAGAAATCTTTTCTAATGCTCCATTTGCCTTTCCAATATAAAATGTACTAAAACTAATTACTACAATCAAAATCCCACTTAAAATCTTTCCACCGATTGCCTTCTTCCTTCTATTCAATTGTGTAAATAACGTGAGTCCAAACAATAATAATAAGATAATTATGATTACAGCCATGTACTTCAATGGAATAATTCCAATAATTTGGAGCATTCCAACAAATATCATAGATACAATTGCCTGAATGACCACAAGAGACAAACCAACTTTATGTGGCTTTGCTCTTCCTCTGCGTCTTACATTTTTTCTATTTCCATTCCCTTTACGCCCTCTAGTTCTTGTTCCCGCATCTCCATCTAAATCCTGACGTTCTCTTTCAATTTCTAGTTTTCTTTTTTTTCTCTGCTGTAATTCTTCAAACGCCTCTCTTTGCTCTTGATTTCTTCTTTTTCTACTCATTTAATGAATCCTCTTTCGCATGTTTCACATTTTGCTTCATTTAAACTCAATGATTATATCACATTCTGTCCAAAATTACGAACATTTTAAGAGATTTTTAATGATTTCTCTGCTCTGCATTTCTTCTGCGCCGTCTCATACGAGCTCTTTTGCGTTGCTCTATTCTCTTTTTTCTCTTATACGTCAATACACTTATTAGTATAGTTACCAAAAGAATTATTACTATTGCCGTAATCAATACAATTTTAACAACTATTGGTATTCCCTTTTCACTCTTTGGCGTTTCTTTCTTCAGATTTTTTGCCTCAATTCCGTGTATTTTATTATAACACTTCTCAGTAACCATCACTGGAACTTTTCCGACTTCCTGTCCTTCATAAAAATAAGTCAAATATCCTTTCTTATCTCCAAGCTCTGCTGGCTTTTGCAAGGCAACATCTAGCTTGTCTAACGTAACTCCTGATGGAAGCATCACATAAGAACTTTCTTCCACAGACTCTACATCATCTTCTGTCACACACTCTTTCGTTATCGGAACCTTTGAAAAATTATCAAACGCATAATCCAGCATTGCTCTCGTGTCTACATATGCATTCTGTCCGCCTCCGTGAACCCTGAGAGTAACCGCCACAAGATTCTTATCATCCTTTGTCGCAAATGTTACAAGTGTCGTCAATGCCTGATCTGTATATCCTGTCTTTCCTCCTACACAGTACTCATAATAATTGCGGTTTCCCTGAAACAGCATCTTATGATTCTGCTGAAATGTTCTTGATTCGCTCGTAAGCGCAGTCGGTCCAATTGTGTATTGACGAGTACCTGTTATTTTTCTAAACTCTTCATATTTAAATACGGCAGATCCGATCAAAGCCATATCATGTGCCGAAGTATAATGTTCATCATTATGAAGTCCGTTTGCATTTACAAAGTGTGAATTTGTGCCTCCCAGTTCAGTCACTTTCTCATTCATCATATTGATAAAATTATCGTATCCGCCATTTACACTGTTTGCAATGGCATAAGATACCTCGTTCGCCGAAGCGAGAAGCATTCCATACAAGGCATCTTCCATCGAAATTTCTTCGCCAACTTTCATTCCAATATGTGCATCTCCATATTCGAGAAAATCAATACAATTCTGTGTGAATTTCACCCGATCTGTCAACTGGCTGTTCTCCAAAGCGACCAATGCAGTCAAAATCTTCGTAATGCTCGCCGGATAATGCTGATCATCTATTTTCTTTGCATAGAGAATGGCACCACTATCCATATCCATTACAATTCCCGATTCGCTGTAAATATTCGGTCCGACAGGCCATCCGGCCAGCGCATTCGAATCCACTTCCTGATTATAGACACTGTCTACTTCTTCCGCCGGAATCTGCTGATCTACCTGTATCTTTGCTGCATCCACATTCATTCCCACGGTTCCTATCACTAAAATGCCGGCAATCAGACCCGATAACAGCCTTTTTCTAAATCTCATTTTCTTTTCCTCCACAGTATGTAACTTAAAATCTATTTTGTATTATAAATTATTTCTATATTTCCCGCAATAACAACTTATTGTGGTATAATAGGGATATCAAATAAATCTGGAAAGGGGTTGTTTTTATGAGTAAACGAATTATTACAATCGGAAGACAATTTGGAAGTAACGGACGTCTAATCGGGATTGCGTTGGCAGAACGTCTCGGAATCAACTGTTATGACAAGGATCTAATCAAACTTGCCTCAGAACACACAGATATTCCATATGACCAACTGAAACTGGTAGACGAAAAAAGAGAAAAACCTTGGCGGTATCAAGTAGACGAAAACAGCAATATCGATCGTCACTATCGTTACGGTCACATTGATGAGATTCTGTTCAACCTGCAATCAAAGATTATCAAAGAAGTGGCTTCAAAAGAAGACTGCATTATTGTGGGACGCTGCGGTAATTATGTACTCCGCGATGAAGAAAGATGTAAAAATATTTATCTGTACGCCCCTTTAGATGTCCGTATCTCAACCATTATGGAGCGATACCATCTAGATGAAAAGGGCGCTCACTCCTTAGTGCGCAAGATGGATAAGGACAGAAGCTACTATTTCAACTACTACACCGACCAAAGCTGGGATGAGATGAACACTTATGATCTGAGCATAGACACAAGTTCATTTACCGTTGATGAGATTGTTGATCTGCTTGAGATGGTTTATAACAAATTGTAAATAACTGTATGGCTCGAACGATTGAGCCTTGATATGACAACAAGGGAGATATCACCGTGTATCTCCCTTTAGTTTTCTCTTTTTAATTTTTACTTTATTTCTCAACTCTTTTATACTTCTCAATCACAAGTGTCAGACAGATGAATGCTCCTACGAAAACAAGCTGTATGATAACTGCCTTAAAAAATTGTTCTCGTATCGAGACCGTCATATGTGCAAAATTAGCGAGAAGATCGTTCGCTTTTTCGTACCAGTATATCGGAAGAAAATGACTTACAGCTTTTACATGACTTCCCATAAACTCAAGAGGTACAAACACCCCTCCCAAGAAGCACATTCCAAGAGAAATGATATTCGCAATTCCAGTCAACGCATCTCTGTTCGGAGCAATTGTTCCCATCAGATATGCCAGTGCAATGTCTACGAAAAGCATCGACACCGAATTCAGCAGATAATACACAAAATTTTCAGATGTATAAAAATCTCTTCCATAAAATAAAATTCCAATCACTATTACAAATATCCACAGCGTAAGCCCTTCAAGGCTCATGCACAAAATTCCTTCCAAACTCTGTCTTCTTCCAGAAACAGGGGATGCCGCCATCCTTTTTTTCAAATTCGGATTCTGAAAAACAATCAGAATATTTCCCATCACAAACCCAAACAATGCCAAAAATAAATACGGCATATATCGAAAATAATATACATACGGAGCATCTTCTATACTTTTTTCATCATTTGAAAACGTTACCTTCACGCTCTGTGTTTTCTCAAGAGCGCTCGCTGATTCTGCCTCCGTAAATCCTGATGCCTGATACGTTCTGGCATTATTAAGAAAGCTATTAATCTGCTGATCCACATAACTTCCCGAATATGTATCCGGAATCTTCGTCACAGAAAGTTTTTCGTCCCCCTCAATACATTTCTTATAAAAATTCTTTGGGATTCTGACCACATAATCCACTTCCCTGTAATACAGCTTTTCCTGTATTTCAGAAACGTCATTTTCTATAGGAATCAGATGATGCAGATTTCCAAGATACTCTGTCAGAGACTCTGCAAGACTTCCTCCATCCTCATCGACAATTCCAATATTCAACTTTTCCGCCTGATAGCTTGTTTCTGTCTTTCCCGCTGTG
>ENA-OQJN01000057-OQJN01000057.1-human-gut-metagenome-genome-assembly--contig:-NODE-57-length-55061-cov-4.499891_pt1 | contig 55061 bp, 50 predicted proteins | sample MGYA00242610_ERZ504777 | MGnify/ENA primary metagenome ERZ504777 (study PRJEB26092, sample SAMD00036350) | human gut metagenome | host: Homo sapiens | study: EMG produced TPA metagenomics assembly of... | reverse complement strand
GCCGGACTCACCCCGACCACGCCCTGTATGACGAAGTACTCCCACGGCGGCGCTTCCATCTTCACCTTCAACATCGAAGGGCGGCCGTGAGGAAGCATTCAAGTTCATCGACAACCTGAAGGTCTTCTCTCTGCTGGCAAATGTGGCCGACGTCAAGAGTCTGGTCATCCATCCGGCTTCCACCACCCACAGCCAGCTGACCGATGCGGAGCTGGCCGAGCAGCAGATCTACCAGAACACCATCCGCCTGTCCATCGGCACCGAGCACATCGACGACATCATCGCCGACCTCGAGGCAGGCTTCGCGGCTGTCCGCGGCGAGTGATTCTCCGGCAAACCTTCCGTCCCCCGGAAGCATAAAAACGCGATTCTCTTCTCCATTCTCCTGAATTGCATAATATAGCAGTTTGCGTTTTTAATGCACAAGCAACATCCGCAAACTGCATATCGCAAATATGCCATTTTGATAGGCACTATTTTTGAAAATTGCGATAGAAGCAGCCAGCCGCCCTGTTACCTTGCAGGGCGGCTGGCTTGCTGTTTGCGGAATGACCGTCTGGCTCAGTGCTCTGCCGCCTCAAAGACGCTGGTCTGCTCCACGCCGGCGGCCTCCATCAGGCCGTGGTGTCGTCCAGCTCCTGCTGTACCAGCTCATCGCAGAAAACGCCGTCCAGCTCTTTGGCCGTCATGGGCTTGAGGAGGCCGGGGTTCAGCAGGGAAGCGGGCTTGTTTTTCATATCGGCCCGCACATTGTACCATGCGGTGGGCAGCTTCGATCCTTCCAGATAAAAGCGGAAAAAGCGAAGTCGTACGACTGCCCGAAACCTGTGCGAGAGGGACGAACACCAGCCGCCCCCGGGGGCTGTATACCGCCCCTGCCATGCAGCCGTAGAGAAAAAAGAGCATCACCGCCACTGCCGCCGCCAGAAGCAGCAGCCCCCGGTGGTGGAACGACCGAATGCGATGCCCGGGCCGCTGACGCTGCATACAAGACCCCTCCTTTTGTGGTTTGGGCCATCTTATGCCTGTCAGGGTGCGGCTGTGCGATTGTGCCGGGCCGAAGAGTGTGGTACACTATAGCCATCGAGATTTTTTGTGATACGGAGAAACTTTATGCTGACCATTACACTGCTGGGTACAGCGGCCACCATGCCCCTGCCCGACCGCGCCCTCACGGCGGCGGTGGCCGAATGCGGAGGACACAGCCTCCTGTTCGACTGCGGCGAGGGGACCCAGACTGCCGCCCGCCGGGCCGGAGTCAACCTGATGAAGATGGACGCCGTCTGCCTGACCCATTACCACGGCGACCACATCTTCGGCCTGCCGGGGCTGCTGCAGACGCTGGGCTGTCAGGGCCGCACCCGCCCGCTGGCGCTGTACGGGCCGAAGGGGCTCGGCGAAGTCTGGGCGGCACTGCGGGTGCTGACGGGGCCTCTGCCGTATCCGGTTTATGCTGAGGTGCTGGACGCCCCGGCGGCGCTCTGCGAAAAATTCGGCGGCTGGCCCCAGGGCGCGAAGCTCACGCCGGTGCCGACCCGCCACCGTGTCGTCAGTCAGGGCTATCGACTCGATCTGCCCCGGGCCGGGCGGTTCTCACCCGAACAGGCGCGGGCGTTGGGCGTACCGGTAAAGCAGTGGAAGACGCTCCAGCACGGCGAGAGCATCACGCTGGACGGTGGCCGTGTCATCCGGCCGGAAGCCGTCCTCGGCCCGGCCCGGCAGGGGCTGAGCTTTGTCTTCTCGGGCGACACCGCCCCCTGTCCGGCGCTGGAAAAGGCCGCAGCGGGTGCGGACCTTCTGCTCTGCGATTCCACCTATGCTCTGCCGGAGCAGGCCGCGCAGGCCAAACAGTACGGCCACAGCACCTTCGGGCAGAGCGCGGCCCTTGCCGCCAAGGCAGGCGCGAAGCGGCTCTGGCTCGTCCACTATTCGCCCATGATCACCGACCCGGAAGAAGAGCTGGCCCAGGCGCAGAGCCTCTTCCCGGCGGCAGAGTGCGGCTATGACGGCAAGAGCATCACCCTGCAATATGAGGAGGCCGAAGAATGAACATCACCATAGAACCCGGCGCCGCCGCCCTGCTGGACGCGCTGCACCGGGCAGGTTTTGCGGCCTACGCCGTGGGCGGCTGTGTCCGGGACAGTCTGCTGGGCCTTGCGCCCCACGACTGGGACCTCTGCACCGCCGCCCGCCCGGAGCAGGTGATGGAGCTGTTCGGAGAAAAGCAGTGCATCCCCACCGGATTGCAGCATGGTACCGTGACCGTGAAGCGGGACGGCAGGCTCTACGAGATCACCACCTTCCGCACTGAGGGCAGTTATTCCGATGGCCGCCATCCCGACAGCGTGGCCTTTGTACCCGACGTCCGGGAGGATCTGGCCCGGCGGGACTTCACCATCAACGCCATGGCCTACAGCGCCGAAGAGGGCTTGTGCGACCCCTTTGGCGGGCAGGAAGATCTGGCCCGGGGCGTGGTGCGGGCCGTCGGCGAGCCGCTGCGCCGCTTTGAAGAAGACGCTCTGCGCATCCTGCGGCTCTACCGTTTTGCGGCCCGGTTCGGTTTTGTGATCGACGAGACCACCGAAGCGGCGGCGAAGCAGCTGGCCGCCCACCTCGACTGCGTGTCGGTGGAGCGCATCGAAGAAGAGCTGAACAAGCTTCTGTCTGCCCCGAAGCCGGGGGCGTATCTGGAGCCGGAAGTGCTGGCTTTCGTCCTGCCGGAACTGCCGCCCGACGATCTGTCGGAAGCCCGTGAGATCATAGATGCCCTTCCGGCAGGAGCAGAGGAAGTGACCACCCGCTGGGCGGCGCTGCTTCTGCCGCTGGGGGAGGATGGAACGTGGAAGGCGCTGAAACGCTTGAAATGCTCCAACGCTGTGATAGATGGAGTGGCAACGCTGGTGAAGGAGAAAGCTCCCCGCACTCCTGCGCTGTCGCTTCAAGCCAAACGACTTCTTGGCAGATACGACCTCCACACCGTGCAGCAGCTGACTGCCCTTTGGAGCGCTCTTCGACCGGAAAGAAAAGATGAATTTACCGCCCTGCAAAAAGAGGCCGAGACGCTGACCGCCCAAAGCGCCTGCTGCCGCGTCTCCCAGCTGGCCGTGAATGGCCGCGATCTGATGGCGGCGGGCGTCGCGCCCGGGCCGGGCCTGCGCCGCGCGCTGGAAGCGCTGCTGGAAGAGGTCATCACCGGGCGGCTGCCCAACGAAAAAGCAGAACTTCTGGCCTTTGCGGCCAAATTTTCTGCGTCTTGACAAGAGAAAGAAGCTGCGGTAGTATTATACTACTGTTTTAGTATGTTATAACGGAAGAGGAACAGAATGGCAGAAACACAGAACACTTCCCGCCGCCCCGGGGCGCTCATCGCCATGAGCGGCGGTGTGGACAGCTCGGTGGCGGCATGGCTCATGCAGAGGGACGGTTTCGACTGCACCGGCGTCACCATGCGCCTCACCCGCAACGAGGCCGTGGACACCGAGGGCCTGCACACCTGCTGCTCGGAGCGGGACATTGAGGACGCCGCCGAGGTGGCCTATGCGATGGATATTCCCTACGAGGTGCTGGATTTTACGGCAGACTTTCAGGAAAAGATCATCGACAAATTCATCCGGGTCTACGAGGCCGGCGGTACGCCCAATCCCTGCATCGACTGCAACAGATATATGAAGTTCGATCACCTGCTTCGCTGGGCGGAAGCGCACGGGCTGGATCATGTGGTCACGGGCCATTATGCCCGGGTGGAGCAGGACGAGGCCACGGGCCGCTGGCTGCTCAAAAAGGGTCTGGACGAGAACAAAGACCAGAGCTATGTGCTCTACAACCTCACGCAGGAGCAGCTGGCTCATGTCCGCCTGCCGCTGGGTGGTCTGCACAAGAGCGAAGTGCGCGCCATCGCCGAGCAGCAGCACTTCGTGAACGCCCGCAAGCACGACAGTCAGGACATCTGCTTCGTGCCGGACGGCGACTACGCCCGCTTTATGGAGGATTTCACCGGAAAGCACTACCCGGCGGGCGATTTCCTCGACGTCGGCGGCAGAAAGGTAGGCACCCACAGCGGCGCTGTGCGGTACACCATCGGCCAGCGGAAGGGCCTGGGCCTCGCCATGGGCGCACCGGTCTACGTCTGCGCCAAGGATATGCAGGCCAACACCGTCACGGTCGGCCCGGAGTCGGAGCTGTTCGATACCATCGTCTATGCGAACGAAGTGAACTGGATCGCCATCCCGGAGCTGAAAGGCCCCCTGCGGGTGACGGCCCGCACCCGTTATCATCAGACCGAACAGCCTGCCACCGTCTACCCGGCAGGGCCGGACAGCTTCCGTCTGGAATTTGACCAGCCTCAGCGCGCCCCCACCCCGGGGCAGGCCGTCGTGCTGTATCAGGGCGATGTCGTCCTCGGAGGCGGCACCATTACACAGGTGGCGAAGGGATAAGGGCAAGCCCGTGACTGTAAAAAGCAGAACCTAAAGGAGAAATGATATGCAAGACCAGTATTCCCGCACCCAGCTGCTGCTGGGCGCGGAAGCAATGACCAAACTGCACGATTCCCGCGTAGCCGTGTTCGGCGTGGGCGGCGTGGGCGGCTACACCGTCGAGGCGCTGGCCCGCAGCGGCGTGGGGGCTCTCGACCTGATCGACGACGACAAAGTCTGCCTCACCAACCTGAACCGCCAGATCATCGCCACCCGCAAGACGGTGGGCAGGTTCAAGGTGGATGTGGCCGAAGAGCGCGTCCACGACATCGACCCCAACATCAAGGTCACTACCTACAAGACCTTCTTTGGCCCCGAGACGCAGGACAGCTTCGATTTCAGCCAGTTCGACTATGTGGTGGACGCCATCGACACCGTCACCGGTAAAATTGCGCTGGTCATGAAGTGCAAGGAGGCTGGCGTCCCCATCATCTGCTCCATGGGTGCAGGCAACAAGATGGACCCTACCCGCTTCGAGGTCACGGATATTTATAAGACTTCCGTCTGCCCGCTGGCCAAGGTCATGCGCACCGAGTGCCGCAAGCGCCGCATCAAGCACCTGAAAGTCGTTTACTCCAGGGAGCCTGTCATGACTCCCATCGAGGATGACTCCATCAGCTGCAAATACCACTGCATCTGCCCTCCGGGTACCCAGCGCAAGTGTACCATCCGCCGCTCTGTCCCCGGCTCGAACGCCTTTGTCCCGTCGGTCGTGGGCCTCATCATCGGCGGCGAGGTGGTGAAGGACCTCGTGGGCTTTGTCCCCATGAAGGGCTGAATTTGATAGAATAAGAAAACGGCAGGTTCAATGAACCTGCCGTTTTCTTCGTTATGAGCCGATTTTTACTGCTCAGGAGCAGCGAATGCGATGGGGGGTAGCGCCAGCAGCTGCGTCCACGCTCTTCAGAGAGATGGGCGTGATCTCGTAGTGCAGGGTCTCGAAGCTCTGGGTGCTGCCGTCCTCGGTGGTGAACTCGAGAACATAGGTCATGTCGTCCTGCTTGTCGGCCTCGACATCGCGGGTGATGACGACATTCTCGCCGTCGGCCAGACCAGCCTCGCCAGCCAGGTTCTCGCCCTTGTCCTCAGAGCCTGCCTCGTACAGGTACAGCTCGGAGACGGTAGAACCGGTGGTGTTGTAAACGGTGTACTCTGCGCTCTCAGCAGCAGCCTCAGAAGATGCTGCCTCAGAAGATGCAGCAACGGAGGAAGCGGCCTCAGAAGAGGCAGTGCTGGAAGCGGCAGTGGAAGCGGAGCCACCGCAGGCGGTCAGAGCAACAGCCAGTGCCAGAACGGCAGAGGCGGCACAGATCTTGTTCAGTTTCATGAAAATGTACTCCTTGATTTTTGAATCAGACTGTCAGTGATGGGCGGCTATCAGAAATTATTATACATTGCTTTGCCTAAAAAATCAAGAGATTCCGCGCAGAATGCACAATGAAGTAAGAACTGTTGCCAAAATGAAATAAAACATTCACAAACTTATCCGTGGTTCAGCCGCCGCTGCGCCAGCGCAAAGCCGACGGCGCTTGCCGCAAAGACGGCGTAATAGCTGGCCAGCCGGTAGAACATCAGCAGACTCATGGACGAAGCATCGGGGAGGAAGCTGCTGTACACCAGCAGGAAGGCCGTCTCCACCGAGCCCATGCCCGCCACGTTGGGCAGGGCGTTGGAGACAAAGAAGGTCAGCGACGTCAGGAGCTGCACCTGCCAGAAGGCCAGTCCGGTATCCAGCCCCATGAACCGCAGCCCCATCCAGGGCAGGCAGAAGAGCAGGAACAGCTTTACGAGATGCACGCCCAGAATGGCGGCACAGCGGGGCTTGTCCGCCAGCAGATGGCGGCTCTCGGCGCTCAGGGCGTCCAGCTGCTTGAGCCAGCTTTCCCGGCGCTCGGCCCAGCGGCCCGTGTCGGGCAGAAAATGCAGCAGCCAGCGGGCCAGACGCTGCACCACCGGCAGGGCGCAGAGGGCGATGAGCCCCACGATGACGCCCGCCACGACAGCGTAGGCCCCGGGCAGATACCGCAGCACGCCGTCGGAGTGGGCCGCCATCCAGGGGCGGCCCGCCAGAAGCAGCACGGTGGCGTAAAGCAGGACGGCTGTCTTGTGGAAGACGTATTGCAGGGTCATCAGCCCCACGCCGGGGCCGACGTCCAGCCCGCGCCGGTGGAGATACCACGTCTGAAACGGCATCGACCCTGCGCCGAGGCCCACCACATTGCCGAAGGTCCCCATCCATGCGTTGTCGATGCCCTGCCGCAGCGGGAAATGGGACAGGCGGCTGCGGACGATGAGCCAGCTGGATACGCCCTCGAGAAGCGGGTAGCTCAGGCCCACGGCCAGTGCCAGAAGCCCCTGCCCGAGGGTGAGCCGGCTCAGCGCCTCGGAGATCTCGGCCCAGTGCTCCCGGAAGATGAACACCACGATGCCGGTCAGCAGGGCCAGAACGCCCAGCGAGAGCAGGGTCTTTCGGCGCGAAGGGGCGGGGGAGGCGGACGAACTCATGCGGGGACTCCTTTCGAATTTAACAAAAACGGACTGGGATAGACTCTTAGGAGAGTATATCACAGTCCGGAGGTGTGTTTGTGAACAACCGCCAAATTTTTGCCTCAGTTTCGGCAGAGTGATAAAGAACGGGGAGCTTATTCGCCGGTGAGCTCCTTTACAGCCTGTTGTAAACTGTCGGAAAACGCCTGCTTGGAGTAATGGCTCTCGTAAAGCTCACGGCAGGCGGGACGCATGGCGGCAAGCTTTTCCGGGTGCTCGATGGCCCAGGCCAGCCGCTCGGCCAGCTTTTCGGGGTCGTCGTCCTCGTAGACGAAACCGTCCACGCCCTCGGTGATGAGCCCGGCGGTGCCGGTGTGCTCCGACACGATGGCGGGCTTGCCGAAGATGAGGCCCTCGGTGACGAAAGTAGGCATGGGGTCGTCGCGGGAGGCGCAGACGAGGCAGGTACACTGGGCCATCAGGCTCTTGATCTCGTCGCGGGTGAGCCGCTTGACATAAAAGACGTTGTCGGGGCAGTCAGCGGTCAGGCTCCGCACGGCGTCCATCATCTCAGCCTCTGCGGCCTTGCCCACGAAGAGGAAGGATGCCTTCTTCATGGTCTCAGGCGGCAGCAGCCGGATGGCCTTGCAGAAGATGTCCTGGCCTTTCCGGTTCTCGAAGGAACCCACGGTGGCGAACAGAGGCCGCCCGCCCGCATAGCTCAGATCGTAGTGGGAGAACTTCTCGGCGGCGTAGTCCGGCAGGCCGTAGATGAGGGGCCGGATGTTGAACTCCGGCCGCACCGAGTGCATGGCGTTGGCGGCGTGGCTGCCGACGGAGTAGAGCCGGATGTTTTCGCCCAGCTCTCTGGGGATCTGGTGGGCGATGTGGGGGTAGCCTGCAAAGGCATCGTGGAGCCACCAGAGCACCGGCACCCGCGCACCGCTCAGGGCGCGGACGGCCCGGGCCTCCACGACGGTGTTGGCCAGAACAAGGTCGGCGCAGAGGGCCAGCCCCCAGAGCAGGGGCGACTGGACACAGCCCTTGCGGGTGATGACGGTAGCTCCCGCCTCGAGGAAGAGCGGCATGGAGCCGCCGTCCTCAGGGCCGAGGACGACCACTTCGTAGCCCATGCTGCGCAGCACCGGCACGGCGCTCACCAGCACGATGGGCGCACCGGTCATGTCCAGCAGGTGGCTCATGATAAAGACGCGCTTCCCCTTTACAGACCAGATGTCTTCGGCGCAGATGTCCCGCTCATAGTGGGCCAGCGCCAGCGGGAGGCAGACGTGGCTGCGGCGGAGCTTCGCCGCCAGCGTCAGCAGTTCGACGGGATTTCCGGGTCGCGGGCTTCCGCCTGACAGCGGCGCAGCAGCTCCCGGGAGACGAGGGCGCAGCCCGGGCAGGCTGCAAAGCCCTGACTGTGGTAAAGGGTGGTGACGCCTGAGTAGCCGAAGACGGCGTCGCTGGTGACGTAGTCTGCGCCGCTGCGCAGTGCGTCCGCAAAGCAGGAAAGGGCCGTGGGCATCAGGAAAAGGTCTTCCCTGACCAGAAGCACACCGACGGCGCTGCCGAGGGCTTCGGGGCGGAGGCTGTCCGTCCATAAAAATTTGCGGTGGAGCTGGTCCTGCAGGGAAGCTTTCAGGGCGGCGTTCCGCCCCGGCGCATAGACGCCGAGAAAAACTTCCTGGGTGTCGAGATATTCCTGTTTGGCGAGCTGAGCCCGCTGCAGAGTGGTATAACTGCTGTACATCGTATCCTCCTCTCCGCAGGCAGGCTCAACGGCTGCGATGGAACAGCCCCAGCAGGCGGCGCAGGGGCTGCGTGAGTTTCCAGCTGCTGGAAGAGAGGATGTTTTCCAGCGAGCTCTCGTAGGCTTTGCTCCGGGCGCTCAGCTCGGCGTTGGCCTGATGCAGCTCGGAGAGATTCTTCTGCAGGGCCTCGATGGTCTGCTTCTGGTCAGCCGCAGTCTTTTCCAGCTGGTCGAGGTGCATCTGCTCGCAGACGCGGGTCTTCTGGAAATACTGTACGCCCTCGAGAACGGCGGCGAACAATGGGTCGTCCGCCAGCGGCTCCAGCGGGAAGTAGCAGTAGCTCACGCCCAGTTCCATCCCGGCGGGGAAACGGTTCAGACCCTCCAGCATGAAATTCGGGTCGTCGTTGAGGAACAGGATGCCGTCGCCGTGGAGCGGCACACCGCTCACCGGGCGGCAGAGGATGCGGTCATCCGAGAAGACGAAATCGGTGATGCAGCAGGGCAGTTCGCCGGGGTCGAGACGGAGATTGAACGCGGTCTCCGGCAGCTCGAAGGTCGCTGTCACCATGCCGTTCAGCTCGTCGTATTCGTAGTCCGGGGCTTTGACGGTGTCTTTCTGGGAAAAGCCGAACCCGGCATCATAGTAAAGCAGCGGCTGCACCAGAGGAGGCGAGTCGGTCTGCCTCTCTTTCTGGGGGTGGGCAGCATAGAAGGTCTGCAGCTGTTTTTCCAGCTCGAGGCAGCGCTGGGCCAGCCGCGAAGTGCCTTCGTCTGCAAGTTTGAGCTGTTGTTCAAGGTCTGCAATGCGGCTGCGCAGAGCCGCCTCAGGAGTTTCGTTCATCATTACCGGGTCCTCCTCCGATTTATCGCAAGGCGTACAACCCGCGCTGCAAGCCCATGCATCAAAAGTAACTATAGTCTGCCCTCAAAATGGCCGGATACCAAAGCGCAGGAATTTCAGTGTTTTGCCGCATAGCGGCGGGTCTTGCTCCGCTGCCGGGGCTTGTCCGAAGGCTTGCCGCCCCGAAGCTTCCGGCCAAGCTCTTTGCGGCGCATCAGAAGTTCGGTGACGGCGAAGATGGACACAAGCGAGAACACGAACTGCAGCAGCATCCCCTGCACCGGATGGTCAGCATACTTTGCAGCCATCAGATACCACGGGATGGCCGTCAGCTCCACAGTGTGGATGCAAAAGATGAAGAGCGAGCGCCGGCCCACCCACTCGATGGCATGGGAGATGGGGCCGTCCACTCGGCGCTGCCATTCCAAAAAGAGCCGGATGATGCCGTAGCCCACTGCGCCATCCAGCAGGATGCTCAGCGGCCCCATCGTCCACTCGCCCAGCGAAACGCAGTCGGTGCTCTGGGTCAGCAAAACGCCCGCGACGACGCCCAGCGCGGACGCGATAAGTCTGGCTTTGGCTCTGCCGGAAAGGGGAGTTTCGAAAAGGCGGCGCTTCTTGGCGAGATAGCCGATGTAAAGGTAGGGCAGCGACACCATGCCCTGTGCGATGCAGAAAGGAGCCTCCCACACCAGCGTGACGCCCCAGCCAAGCAGGGTGACGCCGACGACTGCGGGGGTTATGTACCGCTCGGGGAAGATCTCGAGCAGCACGTCCAGCAGCACCCACGCCAGCATCAGGGCCACTAAGTACCACATGGGTCCGCAGGAGAAAAACTGCTGCCCGAAGTAAGTGGCCGTGTGGGGCAGGCCTAACAGGAAGCCGCCTAAGACCTTGGCCGATTCTGAGATGGCGGCATCCCACGAGCCGAAAGCTGCGCGGTGAACGAAAGCGTGGAGCACCGTGGTGGCCAGTGCAGTATAAAGGTAAGGCTTGAGCAGGGTCTTGAGCTGCTGCTCGATGCATTTGTGGATGGAGCGCTTGCGGAAGCCGTAGCCGCTGGCAATAAAAAAGGCGGCCATCAGCGCTTCGCGGTAAGCGAACAGCGCGAACGCGAAAGGGATGACGTCGTTGGTGCCGAGGGGGTAAAGCTCTGCCGTGTGGGCAAAGACGATGGCCAGCATTCCGATGCCTTTCAGCAGGTCGAACATGCCAAGGCTGCTTACAGTGCGGGGCTTGGTGCCTTCCATGAAAAGGGTCCTCCTTGTGCGCCATTCGTCCCGGAGGCCCCGGAAGGCCGTATTTTAGGCGCGATAAATAAAAATATGAAGCTCGGCGGGGAGCTTTTTTGCTAAATGATATAACCAGTATAATGCTTTTTGGGCTTGCTGTCAATTTGATAAGGACTCGACCTCCGGGCGAAGTTTCGTCCTGACGAAAAAAAGTGTATCACAGCTTTTCGCGCATCGCAACAAAAGGAAAGAATTACATCTGCCTGCACAAATCAAATGCAAGCTCAAGTTGCATATTTGTGCAATTAAATCTTGCGTTTGCGCTCTGCTTGCGGTATACTGTTGCCATGAGGAGCCGTGCCAGAGTTTTCCTCGGAATGCCAGAGATTCGGAATGACTCTGGAAGGTGAATGAAAAAAGTGCTGAGTTGAAAATTTGACAAAAAAGGAGAAAGACCGATGGCTGAATACATCAAAGTACCCGCAGGCGTATATGACATGGTGACCCGCTGCATGGAGCAGGAGTTCCCCGATCATGTGGCCATCCGCTATGTGGCCGAGGACGGCAAGACTGTTGTGGAGAAGAAGTATCGTGAGTATGCGCAGGACATCCGCCGGATGGTGGCCTATCTCAAGGCCGAAGTGCCGGACATCAAGGGCCGGCGCATCGTTCTGCTGAGCCGGAACTGCTATGAATTCTGCGTGGCGTCCTACGGCATCATCCTCGCCGGCGGCGTCCTCGTGACCCTGAACCAGAAAAAGAACTGGGACGAGCTGGAATATGAGCTGGGCCTCGTGGAGCCTGCCCTCATCCTGAACGACGGCATCGACTACGGCTGCCGCGCCGAGCTGGAAGCCGCCTACGGCCCGAAGCTCCGCCCCATGGACTGCTATAAGGATACTGCCCCCGGCGAGCTGACCAACTGCGTGGGCCACGATGATCTGATGATGCTGATGTTCACCTCCGGCACCACCGGCCGCAGCAAGGGCGTCATGCTCTCGGAGCGGAATATGTGCGCCAGCCTGCACACCTATTCGGAGGTGGCAGAGAACTGGATCACCGACCGCCTCCCGGCAGGCCAGAAGCTGCCGCTGAGCCATATGACCTTGCTGCCCCTCTTCCACATGGCCTGCTTCGTCTGCGTCATGTCCTACCCGCCTGCCGGCTGGACTCTGAACCTCTGCGGCGACATCCGCGACTTCTACCGCGACCTGGGCCTGATGCACAGCGATGTCATGGCCTCGGCCCCCGTGCTGGTGGAGACCATCTACAAGGACATGAAGCGCGGCCGCGTCAGCCGCCTGAACGGCCTGTGGGACCTGTGCTGCTCTTCCGCTGCCCTCGACCCCAAGATGCTGCTGGAGCTGGCCCAGAACGGCTTCGTCGTCAACCAGTGCTACGGTATGACCGAGACCTTCGGCGACGGCATCCTGAACTTTACGCAGGTCGAAAAGCACATGAGTGCCGTGGGCAAGCCCGACGACCACGTTCAGTATAAGCTGGACGAGACCGGCGAGATCTGCATCAAGGGCGACTGCGTGATGCTGGGCTACTACAAGGACCCCGAGGCCACGGCAGAGGTCATCGACGCCGACGGCTGGTTCCACACCGGCGACCTTGCCCGGATGGATGAGGAAGGCTTCTATTACATCACCGGCCGCAAGAAGAACCTCATCATCCTTGCCAGCGGCGAGAACGTCAGCCCCGAAGAGCTGGAAAAGAAGCTGGCCCTCTGCCCGGCCATCACCGAGTGCATCGTGAAGGAGAAGGGCCAGAAAATTTGTGCCGTCATCTACTGCCCTGAGGATAAGCAGGAAGAGGTCAGAGCCTTCGTCACCGAGGTGAACCGCAGCCTGCCGATGTATAAGCGCATCAGTGCCGTGGAGTTCACCGCTGAGCCCCTGCCCCGCAACGCTCTGGGGAAGCTGCTGCGGAAGTAACAAGTAAGAAGAAACAGTGAAAAGGATACGCCGCGTGGTTGCATTTCTCAGCCGAAACAGGTATTATTACTCTGAGGCAGAAAATGTCAGCTGCCGGCGTTTCGCTGTAATAAAGAAAAACAGCAAGGAGCGACAAAAATGATAAATACTGTATATGAGCTCATCACGGACGTCATGGCGAAGCAGTACCCCGACCGGGTGGCGTTCCGCTATGCGGCCGCCGATGGCAAGACTGTGGTGGAAAAGACCTACGCCCAGTATGTGCAGGACATCCGCAGGGCTGTTACTTACTTTAAGGAGAATATCCCCGACATCAAGGGCAAGCGTGTCGGCATCATGAGCCGCAACTGCTATGAGTACGGGGTCAACAGCTTCGGCGCGATCCTCGCCGGGGCCGTCGTCGTGACCATCAACCAGAAAAAGACCTGGCCCGAGCTGGAATATGAGCTGGGCCTTGTCGAGCCTTCCCTCATCGTCAACGACGGCATCGACTATGGCTGCCGCCCCGACATCGAGGCCGCCTACGGCGATAAACTCCGCCCGATGGACGCCTTCAAGGACAGCGCGCCTGCAGAGCTTGTTGACTGCGTGGGCCATGATGATCTGATGGTGCTGATGTTCACTTCCGGCACCACCGGCCGCAGCAAGGCCGTCATGCTCTCGGAGCGCAACTTTTTTACCACTGTGGAGTGCCAGGTCAAATTCGGCGACGCCATGCTGGACTATAAGCATGAGCATATGCCCGAGGACAAAAACGACGTCCTGAGCAACTTCGCCATCCTGCCCCTGTTCCATCTGGGTACGTTCATCTGCCTCTTCATCTGGGCCTGCAAGGGCTGGGCGCTGAACCTCTCTGCCGACATCCGCGACTTCTACCGCGACCTCGGCCTGATGCACAGCGATGCCATCGCTGTGGCTCCCATGCTGATGGAGGCCATCTACAAAGACGTCAAGCGGGGCCGCCGCGCCCGCCTGAACGGCATCTGGAACCCCTGCGGCTCCTCTGCCATGTTTGACGGTGCCATGCTGGCCGAGCTGGCACAGCAGGGCATGATGATCACTCAGGTGTACGGCATGACCGAGACCTGCGGCGACGGCATCATCAACTACGAGCAGGACGAAAAGCACATCCGCGCCGTGGGCAGGCCCGACGACCACGCCGAGTACAAGCTGGACGAGACGGGCGAGATCTGCATCCGCGGCGGCTGCGTCATGCTGGGCTATTACAAGGACCCCGAGGCCACCGCAGAAGTCCTCGACGCCGACGGCTGGTTCCACACCGGAGACCTGGCCCGTGTGGACGAGGACGGCTTCTATTACATCACCGGACGCAGGAAGAATATCATCATCCTCGACAGCGGTGAGAACGTCAGCCCCGAAGAGCTGGAAAATCTGCTGTCCAAGTGCGAGGCCGTCAGGGAATGCATCGTCAGGGAGAAGGGCAAGAAGATCTGTGCCGTCATCTACTGCGGCGAGGCCGACCAGCAGACCGTCCGCGACTTCATCACCGAGACCAACCGCACTCTGCCGCTCTACAAGCGGATGAGCGCCGTGGAGTTCAGCACCGAGCCTCTGCCCCGCACCGGCACCGGCAAGCTGCTGCGCAAGTAAGAATAAACCGGGCAGGCTGCGGAATACTGGAAAAGAGCCGCGGCCGCCTTGAATGGAATTACGAAAGGAAGATTCAAACTATGGAAAGAACCGAGATCGTGTCCCAGATCCTTGCAATTCTGGAAGATGTTGCAGAGATTTCCCCCGAGGATGTCAACGAGAACAGCGTCCTGATGGACGATCTGGACCTGTCGTCCATGGAGATCCTGACCGTCGTCGCCGACCTGGAGGAGACGTTCGGCCTGCGCATCCCCGAAAAGGAGCTGCGCAACTTCGTCACCATCAGCGATTTGGCCGACTATCTGGCCGCACACGCGGGGGAATAAGGAATGGATGCCGAACAGCGCTCTGTTTTTCAGGGCATCGTCTACTATTACCGCGAAAACATGGTCAACTGCCGCTATCAGGTCACGCTGAAGGATGCCGTGGACGGTGCGCTTTTGCAGCAGGCTCTGGATGCGGCCCGGGCAAAGGCACCCTACTATTTCCAGAAGCCGGTGTGGGAGAAAAAGCTGCTCCACCTCGAGCCGTCGGACGCCCCCTGCCCGGTGCGGCAGGGCAGCGCAAAGCCCGAATTTCCGGACGAGAACGGCTTTACGGTTGCCCTGAGCTATGAGGGGAAGGTCGTCTGCTTCGACTGGTTCCACTTCCTGGCCGATGGCCGGGGCATGTCACCCTTCATGACCATGGTGCTGCAGTTCTACTGCAACCTGCGGTACGGCACGGCGTTCGAGGGCCGGACCCTTGAGACGGACCCTGCCTACGACATCGAGGACATCCTTGCAAAGTACCCCGAGAGTCAGGTGGCCAACGATATGCAGCGCCCCGTGGTGCAGACCTTTGAAGAGACGCCCACCTGCTGCCGCGTCCGGCTGGAAAAGGCGGGGCTTGTGGACGCCGCCCTCCGCTGCGGCGTCAAGCCCTTCAGCACCCTTACGGCCCTGCTCTGTAAGGCGGTGCGGGCGTATCTGGACAAGGACGAGGTGCTCTACAGCTACTCGACAGACGCCCGCGACGCGCTGGGTGCGCCGAACGCCCTCTACAACTGCGTGGCATCCTTCCAGCGCAAGCTGCCGCTGACGGCAGATGCCCCGCTGGCCGAAGTGGCCGTGGGCGTGGACGCCGACCTGAAAGAGAACCTTTCCGCTGAGCGAAAACTGTTCCGTATCGCGGAGCAGATGGGCTGGGTCTACCGGGTCTACCAGCAGAAAGCCAGCCTCAGCATCAAAAAGCGCATCTTCCAGATGGGCGAGTACATCAGCGGCTTCCCGGCGGACTTCTGGGTGAGCTATCTGGGCGACCCCTTCGCTCCGTCCAGCCCGGAGCTGACCCGGTACATCGAGGATTTCCAGACCTGGGTGCCGGCGGACGGCGCTTCCATCGGTCTGGAATGCACCAGCCTGCATGGCATCATCACCCTCTGCGTCAAGAACAAGGTGCCGCGCCCCGGCTTTGCCGAGACTCTGCGCGCCGCGTTCGAGGCCGAAGGCATCAAGGTGCTGGAAGCCGCAGAGCTGGGCGCAGACAATACATAATCTGCGTGGCCAAGAGCGAGGACCTGCCGAACGAGGAAAAGTTCAACGCATAATTGACCTGTAACATACAAAAGCGTCCCTCCGTTTTACCGGAGGGGCGCTTTTTGCGCAGCAGAAGTCTTCTTTTTTACAGACGGCCCAAAGCCGCCGCCGGGGTTTTACGCCGATTTTGCGTCCGCATGGTTTCGGGCCGGGCGGCTGCGGCGGTAGAATAAGGCCGTTCCCGGTAAATCGAAAAAGAGAGAAGGAGCCATGAGGCTCATGGAAAGAGAGGACTTTCGCATGAAAGAGAATAAAATGTCCCGCCGCAGCTTTTTGAAGGCCGGTGCCTTTGCATCCGCCGCCGGTATGCTGGCAGCGGCGCCTGCCGCTGCCAACGCCGCTGCCCCCAATGCCGCCAAAGCGGCAGAGGAAGAGAACGGACTGCTGGGCGTGTTCGGCGGCAGACCCAAGTATGTTTTCCTCTTCATCGGCGACGGCATGGGTACGGCCCAGATCCAGTCCGCCCGATTCTATAAGGGTACGGTGGAGAACAACGGCGCTGTCGTCGAGGGCGAGCTGAGCTTCACCCAGTTCCCCGAGGTGGGCAGCGTGACCACCTACGACAGCACTTCTTTCTGCCCCGACTCCGCTTCCACTGCCACTTCCATCGCCACCGGCCACAAGACCGAGAGCGGCGTCATCAATATGTGCCCCTGGACCCGCGATGTGCCCTATGAGACCATCGCCGAGAAGCTCCACGCCCAGAAGAACTACAAGGTGGGCGTCGTCTCCTCCGTCAACATCGACCACGCCACCCCCGCCGCCTTCTATGCACATCAGAAGACCCGCAAGAACTACTACGCCATCGGCAAGGAGCTGGCCGCCTCCGGCTTCGAGTATTTCGCCGGCGGCGAGTTCCAGAAGGTGAACGGCGACGGCACCGGCCCCAACAACCACGAGATCGCCGCCCAGAACGGCTACAACGTCGTCACCCGTCAGGCAGACGCCGCCGCCCTCAAGGCCGGTGCAGGCAAGACCCTCATCATCGCCGAGGCACTGGCCGACGGCAAGGCCATGAACTACGCCATGGACGCCGCCGCAGGCGAGTGGCAGCTGACCGACTACGTCAGGAAGGGCATCGAGCTGCTGGACAACAAGAAGGGCTTCTTCCTGATGACCGAGTCCGGCAAGATCGACTGGGCCTGCCACGCCAACGATGCCGCCGCTTCCATCCACGATGTGCTGGAGATGAGCAACGCCGTGCAGGCCGCTGTGGACTTCTACAACGCCCACCCCAACGACACCCTCATCCTCGTCACCGCAGACCACGAGACGGGCGGCATGGCCATCGGCTACAAGACCACCAACTACGACACCTTCCTGACCAACCTCACCCACCAGAAGATGTCCTACGCCAAGTTCGACTCCACCTATGTGAAGGGCTACATCGCCAACAAGACTCCCTTCGAGGCCGCCATGGCCGACGTGAAGGCAAACTTCGGCCTGACCCTGCCCACCGACCCCGATGCCGCCAGCGCAGGCAAGCTGCTGCTGACCGACTACGAGGTGGAGAATCTGCGCAAGGCCTACGAGCGGACGCTGGAAGTCGGCGCTGCCTCCCAGAAGGAGATGAGCCAGCAGGACTATGAGCTCTACGGCACCTACATCCCCTTCAGCATGGCCATCTGCCACACCATCAACCACAAGTCCGGCATGGACCACACCACCTATGCCCACACCGGCGCGATGGTCAACATCTATGCGCTGGGCGTCGGCGCGGAGAAGTTCCGCGGCGTCTTCGACAACACCGAGATCTACCACAAGCTGGCTGAGCTGACCGGCGTACAGTAAGCCTCTCTCTTCAAACGAAAAAGCCTGTGCAGACCCTCCCGGGGCGGGAGGCTGCACAGGCTTTCTTGTGTATCACAGGTGGATGGTGCAGCCGCGGCCCAGCATCTGGGCCAGCAGCATGAGGGTCGAGACGCCGAAGCACCCGCTCATCATCAGCAGGCAGAGCACCACCGAGCCGAAGTCGCACCGGCATGCGCCGGGCCGGGCCGAGTAGTAGAGTACCTCGCACCCCAGCAGGATGAGCCCCGCCGCCGGCAGCACCTGCCAGATGACCAGCCACGGCAGGCCGGGCAGGAAGCGGGCCAGCAGGAAGAGCGTGCCCGCCGCGATGAGGCAGACGCCCAGCGTCAGGGTGCCCACCCGGCGCAGGGGTTTATTCGTCGTGTTCTGTTCCATCATCCGTCACCTCGTTTTCATTCACCACAGGAGAGGAGAGCAGAGCGGCGTTGTCCGGCTCGTCGGCGTGATACTCGCAGAAATCGGCATCCTCGGGGACATCCTTGGGAGCATCCGGCTTTTTTGCCGGATGGGGGCCTTTCACCAGCCAGACGCCGCAGATGATGAGGACCACACAGACCACCACATCCGGCAGGCTGGCCATGACGAGATAGAGGGCGCGGAAAACGGGGGAGGAGTGGCCCCAGCGGTAGACGAGGTCGCCGAGAATGTTCATGATGAGGTTCTGGTAGGCGATGAGCGCACCGAAGGCGATGAGCAGCCAGCCCACCAGCTTGTGGCTGTCCAGCAGAGCCCGGGCCAGCCGCTTGTCGCGGGGGTCGAAGTGGACGAGGTAGTCGTCCTCCGGCGCGGTGTCCGCGATGATCTGCGCCCGGAGGTTGAAGGTGTCAAAGAAGCTGTACATCCACATCACCACCAGCAGGAGCAGCACCGGGTTGAGCAGTGAGCCCACCATCCCGATGAGGCAGGCCGTGAGGATGAGGGAGAGGCCCCGCTTCATGTAACCCTGATACATCTGGCCTGCGCCGGGGATAAACGCGCAGCAGAAGGTCAAAAATCCGTTTTTCAGCATAACGATCTCCTTGTCTTATGATTTTATGTTTTCTGCCGCGTTCAGCAGGCTTTCCAGCACAGAGGAAACGCGGGTATAGATGTTCTCGCCGGGGCGGGAAGTCACGGGCCTGCCCAGCTTTTCGGGCAGGATCTTCGGGGGCTGTTTTTCCGGCAGGGTGACCTGGACTGTGGGCAGGAGAGCCTGCAGGTCGCTGCCGTGGTCGGTGACGAAGGTCAGCGCTCCGGTACGCCACATGGTCAGCGCCAGCACGGCGGCGACGCCCGCCACCGCAGCCCGGCCACAGGTGCTCTGCATCAGCCGCACCCAGATGGTGCTCATCACGGTACGGCGGACATCCCGGGGCGGGTCGGCGAGGGCGTCGGCGGTCAGAAGTGCGGTGTAACGGTCGGTGCATTTGTCGCAGTAGGCGAGATGTTCGGCGGCTTCCAGCCGTCCCAGCTCGTCCAGCTGCCCGGCGGTGAGGGCGTGCAGCCCTTCGTCGCTCAGACAGCCGTCTTCACGGAACAATTCCATCTTAAAAGCCCTCCTTTCCGGCGGCGCTCAGCTGCGCGGCCAGCATCTTTTTTGCCCGGAAGACCTGCGCCTCCACTGTTTCTGGGGCCTGCCGCAGAGCCGGGCGGCTTCGGCGGCGGTGTGCTGTTCCAGCAGCATGAGGCGGCAGGGCGTCTTGTAGGGCTCCCGCAGAGCGAGGATGCGCTGCGTCAGCTCCTCTTCGCCCAGAGCTTCCAGCACCTGTGCTTCCGGCTCGCTGCCGGGCGGTGCGCCCTCAAGTGCAAGTACATCATCGCCGGGGGTGTTCACCCGGCGCGCCCAGGCGCTGCGTAAGTAATCCTTGGCTTTGTTGGAGGCGATGCGGGCCAGCCATTGCTTTTCGTATCCGGCAGGACAGCGGTCCATGCTCCGCCATGCAGAGAGAAACGTTTCCTGCGTCAGATCCTGCGCATAGCCCTCATCTGCCACCAGCTGACGGCAGATGGTGTAGACGAGGGACTGGTATTTCTGTACCAGCCTGTCAAATTCCAGTGCATTCAATGGCTGCTCTCCGCCTCCTTTCTGTCCGGCATTTCAAGCGCGCTATCTATCTATACGAACCAGCGGGGCCAAAAACTGCAAAATCATGGGAAAAACTTTGAAAATGTGGTAGAATGGCCTTATCAAACCTCACAAAGGAGATAACACGATGGCCTCTGCCACAAAACAGGCACTTCTGGCAGCGCTCTCCGCCGCCCAGGGCGAATGCATCTCCGGCCAGCAGCTGGCCCGGCAGCTGGGTGTGAGCCGCGCTGCCGTCCATAAGGCCGCCGCCGCACTGGCGGCTCAGGGCTACGCTCTGGAAGCCGCCCCCGGCGGGGCTATCGGCTGGCGGGCGGCGACCCCTTCTGCGCCGAGGCGGTGGGGGAGTACGACGCCCCCATCTACCTCTACGACAAGCTGGAAAGCTCCAACCGCACGGCCAAGACGCTGGCCCTCGAGGGTGCGCCCCACGGCACGATGGTGCTGACAAGTCAGCAGACGGCGGGCCGGGGCCGGCTGGGGCGGCGGTTCGAGAGCCCGGCGGGGAAAGGCATTTATCTCTCACTGGTGCTGCGGCCCGGCCTGCCCATGACCGAGGCGCAGGCCGTCACCGTCAGCGCGGCGGTGGCCGTCTGCCGGGCTGTGAAGCGGCTCTGCGGGCTGGACTTGGGCATCAAGTGGGTCAACGACCTCTATTATAACGGCAAGAAGGTCTGCGGCATCCTGACGGAAGCCGGGGCCGACATCGAGAGCGGCCAGCTGGAATGGCTGGTGGTGGGCATCGGCCTGAACCTGACCTCCCGCCCGGAGGACTGGCCCGAGGAGCTGCGGCCCATCGCGGGCAGTCTCTACCCCGGCGGGCCTGCACCGGTGAGCCGGGCGGCACTGGCCGGGGCCATCGCCCGGGAGCTGCTGGGTCTCTGCCCGGCCTTCGACTGTCTGGACGAGTACCGCGCCCGGTGCTTTGTGCCGGGCCACTGGGTCACGGTCTGCACCGGGACGGAGAGCTACGCCGCAAAGGCGGTGGCCATCGACGACGCCGGGCGGCTCATCGTGGCGCGGGAAGGGGGCCGCACCGAGGCGCTCCGCCACGGAGAAGTGAGTATCAGGCCGTCGCCGCTGGCGGTAAAATAATAAGAATAATATAGAAAGAAAGCATCGGCAGACACCCGGCGAGGGTGCTGCGGATGCTTTTGCTTTAAGTAGAGCGAATGCCTCTCCCCTTGGGAGAGGTGTCACCGAAGGTGACGGAGAGGGCAAGCCCGGAGAGAAAGTGGCACAGCATGGCGATAAATAAAGGCTTTGTCAGGGCGATGCTATCGCAAAGCGGACTGTCTTTTTGTCAGCGGCCTTGCCCTCTCAGGCGCTATGCGCCAGCTCTCCCAAAGGGAGAGCCTGAGAGCGGAAGGAAAGCTGGTCAAAACACCCCGAAGCACACCAGCCCCAGCACCGCCGCGATGCCGATGACCTTCGGCACACTGAGCCTGAACTTCTGGAGCAGCACAAAGCAGAGGATGCCGATGGCGATGCCCGGCAGGCTGATGCCGCCTGCCTCGGTGATGCAGGTCTGGCGGCAGAGGCCCACCAGCACGCCCAGCACCATGCCGATGCAGACAGGCTTGACGATCTTCATGATGTAGCTCATGACCCTGCTGGTGCGGAACTTCTGGAAGAACGCCGCCGCCAGAAGCGTCAGCGTCAGGGTGGGGCTGAGGACGCCCAGGACCGCGAAGACGCCGCCCGGCATCCCGGCGGTCTTGGTGCCTGCAAAGGTGGCGGCATTGACGCCCAGAGAGCCGGGTGTCATCTCGGCGATGGCGATGAGGTTTGTCAGATCGGCGTCCGTCATCCAGCCGTGGGAGGACATTTCATCCATGATGAGGGGGATCATGGAGGTGCCGCCGAAGCTGGTGAAGCCGATCTTCGCAAACGCGGCGAAGAGCTGAACGAGGGTCTCAAGCATGGCCATGTTCGCTCACCCCCATCCAGACCAGCGCGATGACCACACCGGCCGCCACCAGCGTCAGATTGCTGATGGACGTAAAGTAACAGAGCACAAAGGCGACGGCACAGATGATGATGGGCATCGCGCTGGTCAGAGCATCTTTGCCCAGGGAGATGGCCGCGCCGCCGATGATGGGGGCCACGGCACACTGGACGCCCTTGAGGGCCGACCAGACCCAGTAGTTATCTTTAATGGCGTCGTAGATGGCCGTCACGATGGTAAGGGTGACGACGGCGGGGATGCACAGGCCGATGGCCGCGCAGATGCCGCCCAGCACCCCGGCCATCTGATAGCCGAAGAGCAGAGTGATGTTCGCCACCATGATGCCGGGCAGGCTCTTGCCCACGGCGATGAGCTCCAGCAGATCGCTCTTGGTCATCCAGCCGCGCTCGTCCACGAACTCCCGCTCCATCTGGGCGATGATGCTCCATCCGCTGCCAAAGGTGAACGCGCCGATTTTGATAAAGTAGAGAAGCATCAGCAGGGCCATTCGTGCGCCGGTGGGGCGCTGCTGTGCGGTTTCGGGTTTTGTTGTCTGCATGGATCCTCCTGAGATACCGGGTTTGCTGTTTCTTTACCTATAAGATACCACAGACGTCCCCAAAAGGCGAATGGAAAAATGGAATGGTTCCCGGTTCCTGTCAGGAATGCTCGTAAGTCATCCAGCTGCCTTTCCATGCGTAGAGGGCCATCAGCACGGCACCCAGCGCCCACGACACCGGGTAGAGGACGAACACGCCCTCGATGCCCGCAAAGAAGGGGAGGACGAACTGGATCCACACCACACGGAAGAGGCAGAGCGAGATGAGCAGCACCACCATCGGCGGCACGCTGCGGCCGGTGCCGCGCACTGCGCCCGCCATGCCGTGGAGGATGGCCAGCAGAAAGTAGAAGGGACAGAAGTAGTGCATGGCGCTGCACCCGAAGGCCACCACCGTCTCGTCGGAGGTGAACAGGTGCATGATGGGATTCTGGAACGCCAGCAGCAGAGCGCCGGTGCAGAGGGTGTAGAGCACGCCCATGCCCAGCGTGACCCACATGCCGTTCTTCACGCGTTTGAGGTTGCCTGCGCCATAGTTCTGGCCCACGAAGGTCGTCGCCGCCATGCTGAAGCTGGTGACGGGCAGGATGTTGAAGCCGTCGATTTTCATATAGGCCGCAAAGCCTGCCATGGCGGCGGCACCGTAGCTGTTGACGCTGGACTGCACCAGCACGTTCGAGAAAGAGATGACCATGTTCTGGATGCCGGTGGGAAGGCCGATGCGGATGATGCGGGAGGTCATCCGCTGATCGGGCCGGATGGCGGAAAGCTCCACCTTGTAGTCGGCGTCCACTTTCATCAGAAAGCGGAGGCTCAGCACACAGGAGACCAGCTGGCTGATGTCGGTGGCGATGGCCGCGCCCGCCACGCCCATCTTCAGCCCGGCGATGAGCACCAGGTCGAGGATGATGTTGGTGATGGAAGCGCAGGCAAGATAGATGACCGAGCGGCGGGAGTTGCCCGCCGCGTTGAGGATGCCGGCCGCCATGTTGTAGACGACGCTGAACAGCACACCGCCGAAGTAGAGCTTCATATAAGTCACGGCGTCGCCGAGGACTTCTTCGGGGGTGTTCATCCAGACCAGCAGGCTGCGGCTGACGGCGATGCCGCCCACCGTCAGGATGAGGCCGAGGATGGCCGCGATGGCCAGCGAGGTGTGGACGGCGATGTGCGTTTCCTTTTATCTTTTGCGCCGAGATACTGGCTCACGACGACGCCTGCGCCGACGGCCACGCCCTGACTGAAACCGATGAGCAGGTAGATGGGCGAGCCGCTGGAACCCACAGCGGCCAGAGCGTTGCTGCCCAGAAAGTTGCCGACGATGATGGAGTCGGCGGTGTTGTAAAGCTGCTGGAGCAGGTTGCCCAGGATGAGCGGCACCGAGAAGAGCAGGATGCTTTTCCAGATGCTGCCCTCGGTCATGAGCAGGGTCTTTTTCTGCTGCGGCTGTGCCGGTGCGGCCATAGTGTCTCCTCCCTCAAAAAACGCGGGAATTTCATAGGTATTTCACAATAAGCTTAACAATACATCGTTCTGTGCCGAATGTCAAGCAGAACAAAAAAGAAAGCCCTCAGACTTTCCACATCTTGTTTGCAGATTGTTCAAAACTAACTCAAAGAAACTCCATTTTTATCCGGTACAATAAAGGCGCAGTCGGGAAGACAAGAACGAGATCCCCCATCTCCGGCTTTTGACTTTCCATAAATGCCATGCAGGCAGGATTTATGCGCAGCCCCGCAGCGGGTGCCGCGCCCTTAAAAAAATACTGTCCCCCACCTATGCGAGGCAATAGCCACGGCGGCGGACAGACTACCAACAACCTCCTAGCAGCCGCAAATGTTTAGGAGTTCTCATACACAGGCAGCGCCGCTTTCTCCTCCTTTCCACGGCGCTGCCTGTTTTTGTATTGCTGACGCAAAAAAGCCCATCGCACAGCTGTGCGATGGGCTTTTGACGTTCTTATCGCATATCGTGCAGGCGCTCTGCCGGGAGGGAGGCTTGCAGCAGGCTCCATGCGGCGTCGAGGCTGTCGTTCAGCAGATAGGCCTGATTCTGCCGGACATAGAGGTAAATGGCGTTGGGGGTGCGGTAGGCCAGATGCATATCGTGCCACGCATACTTGCGGCTCGCCTCAGGCTTGTCCTGCTCGCCGGCCATCCAGACCGACAGTCCGTCGTCGTCCAGCAGCAGCCGGTAGAAGGGCGGGGCAGGCCCATCTTTTTGATTTGGAGGCGCAGGGAGTGGAAGAACGTCCAGAAATAGACGGCCGGCACGCCCAGCGCCACCACGGCCAGCAGCACCGTGAGCAGGGCTGCGCCGTCTTTCTGGCCCACCTGCGACAGGCAGACACCGGCAGACACCAGCAAAATGGCCGTGAACACCAGAGGCCGGTGCCACGCCTTGTGGTGGCGCAGCAGGTCAAAGGCGGCAAAATCGTGGAAGGATGCAGCATCCATCTGGACGAAAACGGAGATCGGCTGAGACATAAAAATACCCTCCTTTTTGGTCATAGTACCATATTATTTTCCAACAATCAAGGATGATATTGCGCAGATGCCCTAAAATGTGCTAAAATAGGACGAAAAAGAAAGATTATGGAGCGTTCGCTCTGACGGCGGACAGGCCGGATAAGGCGGAAGATGCGCGGCAGAATATCACAGAGAAGGAGGATGGGTGCGTGGGGCGCAGGATGACCCTGAAAGGGCAGATCAGTCTTTGTCTGGCGGCGTTTTTTCTGGCGCTGGCGGGGCAGATATTCTTGAGCTTTTACCAGTCCGGCACCGTGCTGCGGGAACTGGACGACCAGATGGGCAACTTCAACGCCATCAGCCGCTTCCAGAACGGCGTGGAGCGGAGCCTTTCGGCCATGGAAGATTACCGCTGGGAGTACGGCGACGCCAAAGCGCTGACAGAGGAGCTCCACAGCGCCTTTTCCGTCACCAACGCATGGCTCTGGCGCATCGAGGGCGACCTTGGCACTGTGAGTGAGGAGCAGTATCTGCTCTACAATGCCGTTTCCACTACCTACGACAGCTACACCGCACTGGTGGACCAGCTGGAAGAAGCGGTGGCCGCCGGTCAGGACGCGAAAGCCGCCCAGCTCTACTATAATAAAATCGTACCCTGCGGCGGCTATCTGCGCCAGTACACCCAGCAGCTGCTGAACACGGCCATCACCGACGCTCAGGGGACTTACACCACCGTGTCGGCCCTCAGCGACCGGGTGAAATGGGCGCAGACCGTCGTGGTGGCGCTCTGCCTTGCGCTGGGCTGCGTCATGGCCTTCTCGGTGCTGACGCTGCTGACCCCGGTGCAGCAGATGATCGGCGCCTCCCGGGAGGTCACCCGGGGCGAGTTCGACTCGCCCGACCTGCCGGCGCCCCGTCAGCCGGAAATGGCCCAGCTGACCGAAGCCTTCAACCACATGAAGCATTCGATGGCCGAGCAGGTGACCACCCTGCGGGAGAAAAACGAGATGGAGCGGGAGCTCCACCGCCAGAAGACGGAAGCTCTGGAATTACAGAACCGGATGGAGCGCAGCCGCTTGCAGCAGCTGCGCAGCCAGATCGACCCCCATTTCCTTTTCAACACCCTGAACGTCATTTTACAGACCGCCGGACAGGAAAAAGCCTACCGCACGCAGGCCCTCATCACGGCTCTGTCGCACCTGCTGCGCTACAGCCTGATGAGCAACGACGAGCAGGTGCCGCTGGCCCGGGAAGTGCGCATCGTGGACGAGTATTACTCGATTTATCACGTCCGCTTCGGCGACCGGGTGAAGATGGTGTGGCGCATCTCCGACTCCCTCGATCTGACGGAGACGATGGTGCCGTCCTTCATCTTGCAGCCCATCGTGGAGAATGCCTTCAAGCACGGCATCTCGCCCAAGGAAGAGGGCGGCGTGGTGCGTATCCGCATCAACCCGCTGCGGGATAAGGGGCTGCTCTATATCAGCGTCTGCGACAACGGCGTGGGCATCCGGCCCGAACAGCTGGCCCAGCTGAAAGCCGCGCTGGCCCAGCCCGGGGAGCGCTGGGAGCATATCGGCGTCTATAACGTGGCCGCACGGCTGCGGCTTCTGGATAAACGGGGGCGGCTGGTCATCCGCTCTCACCCGGGCCGGGGTACGGCCATCAGGATATACCTGCCCCTTGTAGAACTTTTGGAGGAGGATTTGGACGATGATACGCCTGTTGATCGCGGATGACGAAAAGCTGGAGCGGGAGGCGCTTGCAGAGCTGGTCCAGCGCCGTTTTGAGCGGGAAGTGGTCCTGGAGGTGGCGGAAAATGGCCGCAAAGCTGCCGACACGGCGGTGCTGTGGGGCGCGGACCTCATCCTGATGGATATTGAGATGCCGGGCATGAGCGGTCTCGACGCTGCCCGCGCCGTGCTGGCCCAGCGGCCTTCCTGCCGGGTCATCTTCGTCACGGCCTACAGCCTGTTCCAGTATGCCCATGAGGCGGTGCATCTGGGGGCCTGCGACTATCTGCTCAAGCCGGTGGACCCCGACGAGCTGGAAGCCTCGGTGCGCCGGGCTATGCGGCAGATCGAGACGGAGCGGAAGCTGGAAGAGCTGGCCGCCGCCCGGCCCCAGCCGGAGCAGACGGAGACCGAAGAAGAGGCGGAAGACGCCCCCGAGGAGAGCGAGAACAGCCAGACGGCCCTCGTCATGGCCCACGTCCGCCGCTACCTCGAGGATAACTATATGTTCGATCTGTCGCTGGACAGCGTGGGCGAGATCCTGCACATCAGCCCGGCCTATCTGTCGGCGCAGTTCAAGAAATACCAGAAGATGAACTTCCTCGACTGCCTCACCGAGCTGCGCATCAACGCGGCAAAGGAGTTGCTGGCCGACCCCTTCCGCTCCTCGGCAGAGGTGGCGTCGATGGTGGGCTACGAGGATGCCAGCTACTTCGCCCGGGCGTTCAAGAAACGCACCGGCATGACCCCCACCCAGTATCGCCGTCAGGCCGGCCGGAAGGCAAAGGCCGACCCGGAGGCCGGGCTGTGAGCGGGCGGAAAATTTCCCGCCGCAGTGTGCTGGCGCTGGCCGCCTGTACGGTGCTGGGCGCTGTGGGCTGCGGCAAGACGGAAGAGTACACCGGCCCGGAGCTCATCCTGCGCTACGCCGAGAACCAGCCCGAGGATTATCCCACCACTCAGGCCGCTCTGGCCTTCGCCGACCTCGTGGCTGAGCGGACGGAGGGGAGGGTCAAAGTCGTGGTCTACAGCGGGCGGGGAGCTGGGGGCCGAACAGAGCGTCATCGAGCAGATGCAGTACGGCGGCATCGACTTTGCCCGCGTCTCTCTGAGCCAGCTGGCCGAGTATCAGCCGGCCCTGAGCGTATTGCAGCTGCCTTTTCTCTATACCGACGCGCCCCAGATGTGGCGGGTGCTGGACGGTGAGATCGGCGATGAATTCCTCTCCGGCCTCGGAGCGATGGACCTCGTGGGCCTGTCGTGGTTCGACGCCGGCGTCCGCAGCTTCTACACCCGCGAAAAGGTGGAGACGCTGGCGGACCTCGCGGGGCTGACGCTCCGGGTGCAGGAGTCGGACATGATGAGCGAGATGATACTGGATCTCGGCGCAAAGCCGGCGCAGGTGGTCTACAGCCGGGTCTATGCAGCCCTGCACAATGCCGAGATAGACGGCGCGGAAAACAGCTGGCCCAGCTATGAGGCCATGGGCCACTATGAGGTGGCCCCCTATTTCTTAAAGGATGAGCACGCCCGTGTGCCGGAGCTGCAGCTGGCCAGCGAGGCCGCGATGGAAAAACTGGCAGAGCTGGACGAACGCTTCCCGGACATCATCCGCACCTGCGGAAAGGAGAGCGCTCTGACCGAACGCCGCCTCTGGGCGGAGCGGGAGGCCAGCGCCGAGAAGCATATGAGGGAATGGGGCGTGGAGGTGACGACCCTCTCCGCCGCCGAGAAAGCCCGCTTCCGGGCGGCAGTCGAGCCCGTGTACGCGGCTTTTGAGGAGCAGAGCCGCCTCATCCAGCGCATCCGAGAAGCCTGAAAAAGTGCGAGAGATATTACATTGTATTCATCTCGTTGGGCAGTGTGCTGAACAAAGCGCACCGTTGTTTGTAGGGAATGCACAAAAGTGTTTCTCACATTTTTTTGAAAAACAGGACATTTTTCATAAGCCCTTGTTCTGACTAAAAATTTTTGCTAAAGTGTGTACAGTAAATGAACGGACGGGGTGCGACCCGTGCAGAGCACACCGCCCTGAATGAGGAAAATTTAAGGAGGATTTTATCATGAAGAAGATCTCTCGTCGCAGCTTTCTGGCAGCAGCCGGTGTTTCCGCCGCTGCTCTGGCACTGACCGCCTGCGGTGGCTCCGGCAACAGCACTGCTGCCTCTACCGCTAACTCTGCTGCAGCTTCCACCGCTCCCGCCGGTGATGCCGCAGCTGCTGCTTCCGACCCGAAGGTGACTCTGGTCTACGCCGAGGTCAACCCGCTGGATACCATCGTCGGCCAGACCGGTTCTCACTTCAAGGAGAAGGTCGAGGAGCTGACCGGCGGCTCCGTCGTCGTCGATGTGCAGGCTTCCGGCGTTCTGGGCTCTGAGAACGACGTTCTGGACGCTATCCTCGGCGGCTCCACCTCCATCGACATCAGCCGTATCTCCGCTTTCGCACTGACCAGCTACGGCTGCAACAAGTCCAAGCTGCTGTCCATCCCCTTCACCTTCGAGAACCGCGCACACTTCTGGAACTTCGCCAACAGCGAGCTGGCACCTGAGTTCCTGAACGAGCCCCAGGAGCTGGGCCTGCCCGTTCGTGGTATCTTCTACGGCGAGGAAGGCTTCCGTCACTTCTTCACGGTCAAGCCCGTTTCCGGCATCGCTGATTTCAAGGGCCTGAAGCTGCGCGTGTCCAACGACCCCGTCATGAACGGCATGGTCGAGGGTCTGGGCGCTAACCCCACCGTCGTCTCCTTCGGCGAGCTGTACAGCGCCCTGCAGACCGGCGTTGTCGATGGCGCTGAGCAGCCCATCGCAAACTACAAGTCCAACGCCTTCCCCGAGGTCGCTAACAACCTGATCCTCGACGGCCATACTCTGGGCGCAGTGCAGGCTGTCATCACCGACAACGCCTGGAACAAGCTGACCGAGAACCAGCAGGCTGCCGTCATGGAGGCTGCTGCGGATACGCAGGCCTTCAACGCTGACCTGTCCGAGACCGCTGAGAACAAGGTCCTCGACGAGCTGAAGTCTTCCGGCTGCAACGTCGTCGATGTCCCCGATAAGACTCCCTGGCAGGAGGCTTGCGCTAAGGTCATCAGCGAGAACACCTCGGATCAGGCTGAGCTGTATCAGCAGCTGCTGGATATGAAGGCCTGATAAAAGCGCCTTTATCCTGAAGTAGTACATAGCCCGGCGGGGGACTACGGGATACGCCCGCAGACCCGCCGGGCTTTTTATAAGAGTATGGAGGAGCTCCTATGCCGAAAATCTTTACCACTCTGGATAAGATCAAGCCGGCGTACGACGTCACCTACAAAGTGGTCCTGTTTATCTGCAAGCTGCTGCTGATCGCAGATATTTTCATCACCACCATGTCGGTCATTGGTCGTTACGTCCCGTTCATCCCGGATCCCGCATGGACCGAAGAGGTCGTGCTGACCTGCATGAGCTATATGGCCGTGCTGAGTGCCGCTCTGGCCATCCGCCGCGGCGCACACATCCGGATGACCGCATTTGACGTCTACCTGCCCAAGATCGCCGTCAAGGTGCTGGACATCCTCGCCGATCTGGCGGTCTGCATCCTCGGCCTCATCATGCTGGTTGTGGGCTGGAACTACGCCACCACCCTGGGCGGCCGCGGCTTCTATGTCTCGATGCCCTGGCTGAGCCGTTTCTGGATGTACTTCCCCGTGCCTCTGGCCGGTATCGCCATGATCATCTTCGAGATCGAGGCGCTGTACAACCACATCAAGAGCTTTTTTGTAAAGGAGGAGAACTAATATGACAGTCCAGACACTGGCAATCGTTGTCCTTCTTGTCAGCTTCTTCGTCATGATCTTCCTGCGTTTCCCCATCGCATACGCCGTTGGTCTGTCCAGCGTGCTCTGCCTGATGGTGCAGGGTCAGGCACTGTCCGATGTCTGCCGCCTGATGGTCAAGGGCATCTCGTCCTTCAGCCTGATGGCCGTCCCCTTCTTTATCACCATGGGCGTCCTCATGGGCAGCGGCGGCATCTCCGAAAAGCTGATCGCTCTGGCTGACGCCTGCGTCGGCTGGATGCGCGGCGGCATGGCAATGGTCAACATCGTTGCTTCCTACTTCTTCGGCGGCATTTCCGGTTCTGCTTCCGCAGATACCGCCTCCATCGGCTCCATCATGATCCCCATGATGGTCGATCAGGGTTACGACGCCGACTTCTCCACCGCTGTCACCATCACCTCCTCCTGCGAGGGCCTGCTGGTCCCCCCGAGCCACAACATGGTCATCTACGCCACCACCGCCGGCGGCATCTCCGTGGGCAGCCTCTTCCTGGCCGGCTACCTGCCCGGCGCTCTGCTGGCCATCGTCCTGATGATCGGCTCCTATATCATCTCTGTGAAAGAAAATTACCCCAAGGGCTCTCCCTTCACCATCAGAGGCTTCATCAAGCAGCTGGGTACCTCCATCTGGGCTCTGGCCGCAGTCGTCATCGTCGTGTTCGGCGTTGTCGGCGGTGTGTTCACCGCTACCGAGTCCGCTGCTATCGCAGTTATCTACTCTCTGCTGGTCTCCGTCTTTGTCTACAAGGGCCTCGACTGGAAGGGCGTCTGGCACGCTCTGGACGAGTGCGTCAACACTCTGTCCATCGTCCTCATCCTGATCGCCACCTCTGCGGTGTTCGGCAACTGCCTGACCATGCTGCACGTGCCTGATCTGGCCGCAAACGCCATCACCAGCGTCACCAGCAACCCCTACGTCATCGCACTGCTCATCGACCTCATCATCCTGGTTCTGGGCTGCATCATGGATATGGCTCCCATCATCCTGATCGCTACCCCCATCCTGCTGCCCATCGCCACCTCCATCGGCATCGACCCCATCCAGTTCGGTATCATCATGGTCCTGAACTGCGGCATCGGCCTGCTGACTCCCCCTGTCGGCGCGGTTCTGTTCATCGGCTCTGCCGTGGCGAAGCGCCCCATGGAGAAGGTCGTCAAGGCTACCCTGCCGTTCTATCTGTGCATGTTCATCGCTCTGCTGCTGCTGACCTATGTGCCTGACATCAGCCTCGCTATCCCGAAGCTGCTGGGCGGCTACGTCAGCCCCATCACCAACCCGCTTGGCCCGGTGTTCATCCACTGATAAGCTGATCGGCTCATCCTCCTCCGGATGACAGGATAAACGGAAAGCCCCCGCCTGCAAAGGCGGGGGCTTTCCGGCGTTATAGGATCGTCTGAAGTGCCGGAGCACTGCATTTCATGAGCTTTTTCAGGGTCAGCTCCTGCTGAGAGATTTGATACAGCAGCCGTGCGGCCAGCTCTTCGGGCGGGGCGGAAAGCCCGGGCAGGAATGCGTGTACTCCCCGGGTAAAGGCGTGGACGCCCTCTTCTGTCTCAAGCACCACCAGCTGGGTATGCCCCCGCAGCAGGGCAAACAGCCCGACCTGATACTCCCGGGTGTCCAGCAGAAGCTCCATCTCGTCGGCGGTGAGGACGAGGATGTCCGCGAAGGGGAGAAACTGCATCACCGTGTCCCGCAGGGTCTTTTCGCCGGGCCAGAGAGCCGGGCGGAGAGAGGGGACAAAGCAGACCGGCACACCGGCGGTGCGGGCGGTGTCCAGCGCGGCAAGATGGGTGTAGCGGCAGGGGCTGTCCACGAGGCAGGCGCTGGAAAAGGCCAGCATTTCAGCATCTGCGGCCCAGTCAGCGCCCAGCTGTTCGGGTGCATAGAGCAGCTCCGAAGAACGGGTGCGGTAGCCTAGCTGTTCGCCGCCGCCATCGAACAGCAGCGGCGTGGGGGCGCGGGAGGTGAAGGAGACCCGGCTGATGTCCACACCGGCAGCAGATAAAGCGTTTGCGATGCGGTGTCCGAAAGCATCCTCGCCAAGCTGCGTTAAAAGAGAGGCTCTGCCGCCCTGTGCGGCATAAGCCAGTGCCAGCGAGGCGGCGCTTCCGCCCATGCGGGGAGAAAACGTCTCTGCCGACGCCAGCGGCGCGGGGCTGTTCAATTCCAGCCACGCTTCGCCCAGACAGTATAAAGTCTTGCCCGGCATGATGCACCCTCCCTTCTGCCTGTTTTCAAAAACAAACTACAGTATACACCCATCCGGGCGTTTGTGCAAATGGAGAGCTTGACAGCTTCGGTCGGATTATGATAAACTGACGCAATATGGCAGTATATCTGAAATTTGAATGATAAAAGGAGGAGAACATGAGCCTTACCAAACAGTATTTCAAATACGTCAGCCAGAACATCTTCGGCCTGCTGGGGACGTCCTGCTACATCCTGGCCGATACCTATTTCATCTCGCAGGCGGCAGGCACCAGCGGTGTGGCTCTGCTGAACCTCTGTCTGCCCATCTACAACTTCATCTTCGCCATCGGCTCCATGCTGGGCCTCGGCGCGGCCACCCGCTACGCCATCCTCCGGGCGCAGGGCGACGAGCGGTCGGAGCGCTATTTCTCCAACGCCCTGCTCTGGGCGATGGTGTTCGCCCTGCCCTTCATGCTGGCGGGCATCTTCTGCCCTGAGGTGCTGCTGCGGTTCATGGGCGGCGACGCGGAGATCGTTGCACTGGGCGTGGGATACGCCCGCATCTTCCTGCTGTTCACGCCCTTCTTCATGTGCAACTACATCGTCGCGGCCTTTGTCCGGAACGACGGCGATCCCTCGCTGGCCATGGTGGCGACCCTCTGCGGCAGCCTCTTCAACGTGGTGTTCGATTACATCTTCATGTTCCCCATGGGTCTCGGCCTGCCCGGCGCGGCGCTGGCGACGGCAGTCTCGCCGGTGTTGAGCATTGCGCTCTGCAGCCGCCACTTCTTCAAAAAGAGCAGCACCGTCCGCCTTGTGCGGCAGCTGCCCTCGCCGAAGCTGCTGGCCCAGAGCTGCCAGCTGGGCGTCTCGGGCTTCGTGGGAGAGATGTCCTCCGGCGTGACCACCACCGTCTTCAACCTGCTGCTCCTGCGTCTGGCGGGCAATGTGGCCGTGGCGGCTTACGGCGTCGTGGCGAACTACGCGCTGGTGGCGACGGCTGTCTTCAACGGCGTGGCCCAGGGCGCACAGCCGCTGGTCAGCAGGTGCTACGGCAAAAACGATGCCGCCGGTGCCCGCAAGCTCCTGCTGCTGGGCAGCGGAACAGCGCTTGCGCTGGCGGCGGCACTGTACGCAGTTCTGTTCGGGTTCACCGGGCCGATCATCGCGGTCTTCAACAGTGAGAACTCGGCCCTCATGGCGCAGTATGCCTTCAGCGGGACGCGTATCTACTTCCTCGGCTATTTCTTCGCGGGCCTCAATATCGTGGCCGCCGGCTATCTGGGCGCGGTGGACCGCCCCGCAGAGGCTTCTGCGACGTCGCTTTCCCGCGGCATCGTGGCCATCGTGGCCTGCTCTCTGGTGCTGAGCGCCCTCTTCGGGATGAACGGCGTCTGGGCCGCGTTCCCGGCCTCTGAGGCCATCACGGCCTGCCTGACCCTCTTCCTGCTGAAGCGGAAAAAGCGCATCGCTTAAATAAACAATTCCTGTTCCAACCGCTGCTGCTCGGGCGAAAGCTCGGGCAGAGCGCTCCGACCGGCCATCGCCCGCCACTGCGTGGGGGATCGGCCGGTCGTTTTTTTGAAGACGCGGCAGAGGTAGTTGGCCCCCGAGAAGCCGCAGAGGCTGGCGATGACATCCAGCGTGTACTCCCGGTGGAGCAGCAGACGCATGGCGGCTTCTATGCGGACGCTGGTGAGATACCGCCCCGGCGAGACGCCCAGCGCCGCCGTAAAGGCCCGGACGAGGTGGCTCTTGGAGACGCCCAGCCGCTCGCTCAGCTCTTCCACGCCGTAGAGCCCGGCGTAGTTCCTGCGGATGTCCTCGATGGCAGCGGCCACCAGCGGGGGCAGGGCAGGGGCGGCGCTGTCGGCGTCTGAGAGCTCGCACAGCAGCGCGAAGGCCAGCTGACTGCGTACCCGCTCCGAGGCGTCCCGCTCTTCGGCAAGGCGCCCCATCAGCTCTGCCGCCGCCGGGCAGGTCTCGCCCTGGGCGAGGAAGGGCATCTCGGAAAGCCCCGCGAGGAACTGTTCCGCTGCCTGCCCGGTGAGCTGGACGCAGAGCAGATGGCACTCGTTTTCCGGCGCGAGGGTCAGCGGCCCCCGGCTCAGCACGAGATGGCCCGCTGCGGCATTCTGGGGCGGCAGCAACAGGGCAGAGCCTGCCGGCATCAGTTCGAGATCGGACAGCGAGACGATACATTTTCCGCTGGAAACGAGGCAGACCCAGAGCCCCTCGCCCCGCAGGGTGAGGGGCTCTTCCGGCTGGGGCATCCTCCACGATGCCGAGGGCGGCAGTCGTGCTGGGAGAGTAAATCAATATCTGACACCTCAAATCAATAAAATGCTATTTTATAACACAAAATAATCTGCTATTATAATAGCAATGAAACGGCTCATCGTCAAGCGGAGCCTTTGAGTGCAACAACATCAATGGAGGAAAAAGCTTTATGGCTTCTATCAGCTGCCAGCATATCTACAAGATCTACCCCGGTGCTACGGCTCCTTCCGTCACCGATTTCAACCTGGAGATCCAGGACAAGGAATTCATCATCTTCGTCGGCCCCTCTGGCTGCGGTAAGTCCACCACCCTGCGCATGATCGCCGGTCTGGAGGAAATCTCCAAGGGCGAGATGTACATCGGCGGCCGCCTCATCAACGACGTTCCCCCGAAGGACCGCGACATCGCCATGGTCTTCCAGAGCTACGCTCTGTACCCCCACATGACCGTCTACAAGAACATCGCTTTCGGTCTGGAACTGCGCAAGACCCCGAAGGACGAGATCGACCGCCGCGTCCACGAGGCTGCTAAGATCCTGGAGATCGAGCACCTGCTGGACCGCAAGCCCAAGGCTCTGTCCGGTGGTCAGCGCCAGCGTGTCGCTCTGGGCCGTGCAATGGTCCGTAACCCGGCAGTCTTCCTGCTGGACGAGCCTCTGTCCAACCTGGACGCTAAGCTGCGTACCTCCATGCGCACCGAGATCATCAAGCTGCACAAGAAGCTGGCTACCACCTTCATCTACGTTACCCACGACCAGACCGAGGCTATGACCATGGGCGACCGCATCGTTGTCATGAAGGACGGCATCGTCCAGCAGGTCGATACCCCGCAGAACCTGTACGATATGCCCTGCAACATGTTCGTCGCAGGCTTCATCGGCAGCCCCCAGATGAACTTCCTGGACGGCACCATCGTCAAGAAGGGCGACCAGTACAGCGTCGATCTGGGCGGCGACCTCATCCCCCTGCCCAAGGAGAAGACCGCTGACGGCAAGCTGGATTCCTACGTCGGCAAGAAGGTCAAGATGGGCATCCGTCCCGAGGACATCGACGATGAGCCCGAGTTCATGGCAAAGCACACCGACTGCCAGCTGGATGCTCAGGTCGATGTCTCTGAGATGATGGGCGCTGAGATCTACCTGTATCTGGAGTACAAGGGCAACAAGATGACCGCCCGCGTCGCTCCCACCTCCAAGGCCCGCAACGGAGACACCGTCCGCCTTGCCTTCGATCCCCACAAGGTCCACCTGTTCGACGTCGAGACCGAGCAGACCATCCTGAACTGAATAAGATAGTCTACGATCATTTTTGATCCTCCTATCATAAGAAAAGCCGTCGGGCCGCAAGGCCCGGCGGCTTTTCCTGTGCCGGAAAAAGACATCATAAAAACCCATGCTGCGGCAAAGCAAAACGCAGCATGGGTGCGGAAATGGCTTGTGAAGTCAGGGGACGCTTGGATTAGCGGGCCTTGACGTACTTGTGCAGGGCAGCGCGGACAGCGCCGGGGCCTGCGAAGAGCTCCTTGGCCATGGACTCGATCTTCTCGCCCAGACCGACGGCGTACAGGTCCACGCCGAAGACATCGGTGCGGCTGTACAGAGCCTTCAGGCAGGAGAAGTCCTGCTCGCCTTCCTTGACCTCCAAGGGGTTGACGATGGCCTGCAGCTCAGCCAGAAGCGGATCGGGAGAGATCTCGAAGGGCTGACCGTTGTCGTCGATGCCCTTCAGGTAGCGGGCATAGCCTGCCAGCACCAGCGGGATGAGGACGAGGTTGGACTTGTCCAGACCGCGCTCCTCGTAAGCCTTGATGGTCTCGCCGAAGCGGATCGCCAGCTTCTGGGAAGTATCGGTGGCGATACGCTGGGGAGCGTCGGGCATGAAGGGGTTGGGCAGCCGGCGGTTGATGACAGCGCCGATGAACTCGTAGGGGTTCAGAACGCCGGGGTCAACGACGACGGGCATCGCCTCGATGTAGCCGATCTTCTGGATGAAGCTGCGCAGGTCCTCATCGGCCATCTCAGCGGAGATGAGGGTGTAGCCCAGCATGCAGCCGTAGATGGACATGGCGGTGTGCAGGGGGTTGAGGCAGGTGCAGACCTTCATCTTCTCGATCTTATCGACGGTCTCACGGTCGCAGTAGAGGACACCGCCCAGCTCCAGCGGAGGACGGCCATTGGTGTAGTGGTCCTCGATGCAGAGGTACTGGGTCTCCTCGGCGTTGACGAAGGGAGCGGTGAAGGTGTGCTTCTCGGTGACGATGGTGTAGTTGTCCTCAAAACCGTCGTCAGCCAGCATCTTCTGGACCTTGGCATCCGGGCGGGGAGTGATCTTGTCGATCATGCTCCAGGGGAAGGTGATCTTGGTCTCGTCCTTGACGTAGGCCAGGAACTCGGCGGGGACCAGACCCTGCTCGACCCACTTGGAAGCGTAGGCAAAGACTGCGGCCTTGACCTTATCGCCGTTGTGAGAGCAGTTGTCCATGCTCTGGACGGTCAGGGGCAGCTTGCCGGCCTTGAAGCGCTCGTAGAGCAGAGCAGTGACCTTGCCCATGGCCAGAACGGGGGTCAGGCCGCGCTCGAGGTCAGCAGGAGCGACACCGTAGCCCTTCTCGGTGATGGTGAAGGAGATCATCTGCAGGCTGGGTGCCTGGAAGATCTCGACCAGACGTGCCCAGTCAGCACCGAAGGAGTAGTCAGCCTTCAGGCTCTCGGTGACGGAGGCGATGACCTTCTTCTCGATGTCGCCGGTGGACTTCAGGCAGACCAGCAGGCTCAGGTTGTCGTAGGGCTGATAAGCCTTGTCGATGATCTCGTAGTCGAAACTCTCGGCCACGATGACGCCGCGGTCATACTTGCCGCTGTTCAGGGCGTCGTTCAGGATGGCAGCCGGGAATGCGCGGAAGATGTTGCCGGCGCCGAAGTGGACCCAGGTGGGTTCTGCGTGGGTCTTGGCCTTGACGGCCTCGACGTCGAACTTGGGCAGCTCGTAGCCCTTTTCTGCCCACTCGGCGGACAGATTGCCGTTCTTGATATCAGTCAGCTTCATGATATATCAGCCCTTCTTCTTCTCTTCGTCCAGACGGTCCAGCAGGTCCCAGACGCCCAGCATATACTGGATGCCCAGCGCACGGTCATACTTGCCGTAGCCGGGGCGGCAGCTGCCGGGGCCTTCCTCCCACAGCTGACGGCCATGGTCGGGGCGGATGTAGCCCTCGAAGCCGCAGTCATGGTAGGCGCGCAGGATCTCGATGATGCCGGTCTCGCCGCAGCAGTCGCGGTGGGCAGCCTCGGAGAAGTCGCCGTTGGGGAAGTGATGGATGTTGCGGATGTGTGCGAATGCGATGCGGTCGCAGTGCTTGCGGACGATCTCAGCCACATTGTTGTTGGGGTTGGCGTTCAGGCTGCCGGAGCAGAGGGTCAGGCAGTTGTACTCGTCGTCCACCATGCTCAGGAAGCGGTCGATGCTCTCAGCATCCACCAGCAGGCGGGGCAGGCCGAAGATGTCCCAAGGGGGGTCGTCCATGTGGATGGCCATCTTGATGTCGCACTCGCGGCAGGTGGGCATCAGGGCTTCGAGGAAGTACTTCAGGTTCTCCCAGAGCTTTTCCTTGGTGACAGGGGCGTAGGCCTTGAACAGCTCGTCCAGCTTTGCCATCCGCTCCGGCTCCCAGCCGGGGAAGGTCATGTTGTACTTCTCGGTGAAGGACATGATGTACTCGGCCATGGACTTGTAGTCGCCCTTGATCTTGTCCTTCTCGTAGAACAGTGCGGTGGAGCCGTCGCCGACGGGGTGGAACAGGTCGGTGCGGGTCCAGTCGAAGATGGGCATGAAGTTGTAGCAGATGACCTTGACACCGAACTTGGACAGGTTGCGGATACACTGCTTGTAGTTCTCGATGTACTGATCGCGGGTGGGCAGGCCGATCTTGATGTCGTCGTGGACGTTGACAGACTCGACAACGTCCATGTCGAAGCCGTAAGCGTGGATCTGGTCTGCGACCTTCTGGATCTCGTCGATCTCCCAGATCTCGCCGGGCATCTTGCTGTGCAGCGCCCAGACGATGCTGGTCACGCCGGGGATCTGCTTGATGTCGCTGAGGGTGACGGGGTCGTTGCCCTCGCCATACCAGCGCCAACCCATTTTCATAGGCATAGTGGATGTCCTCCGTTAACATTGCTTTGCGTTTATGCGCGGCAGGAGTGCCTCGCTCTCTCACTTATATTCTAATATATCAGTTGCGAATTGGCAATAGTCGATTTGCTGAGTTTTGATGTTTTTTCTTGTATACTTTAGACAAATTGACATGGAAATGACAAAAAAGAGCCCTCTCAGTCACCTCCGGTGACACTGCCCGGGTTGCGGCTCCCAGCGTCTGCTTCGCTGCCGCTCGCATCCTGCTGGCCGCGGCCCCAACAGCTCCTCCCTGTTTCCGCCACTGGCGGCGGTCGTCGCCGTTGCTCCCAGAGGGGGAGCCGCTGGCGTGTCGGTAAGGTCTGCACAAGACGAGAGAAGCTCAGACTGGTCTAAAACAATAGTGCCCCGCTACAGAGGGTAGCGGAGCACTAGCTTTTGCGATATGAGAAATTTAAGCGGTCAGCTCAGAGTGGCCCGGCTTGCCAATGGCTCTCCCTTTGGGAGAGCTGGCGCACCAGCGCCTGAGAGGGCTATTAACGCTTCACGTTGAAAGCGGCCATGCCGGGGTAGACGGCGCTGCCGCCCAGCTGCTCCTCGATGCGCAGCAGCTGGTTGTACTTTGCCACACGCTCGGTGCGGCTGGGGGCGCCGGTCTTGATCTGGCAGGTGTTCAGAGCCACGGCCAGGTCGGCGATGGTGGTGTCCTCAGTCTCGCCGGAGCGGTGAGAGCTGATGGCGGTATAGCCGGCCTTGTGAGCCATCTTGATGGCTTCCAGAGTCTCAGATACGGAGCCGATCTGGTTCAGCTTGATGAGGATGGCGTTGCCGGCACCCAGCTGGATGCCCTTGGCCAGACGCTCGGTGTTGGTGACGAACAGGTCGTCGCCCACCAGCTGGACCTTGCCGCCCAGCTCGCGGGTCATCTCCTGCCAGCCTTCCCAGTCCTCTTCGTCCAGACCGTCCTCGATGGAGATGATGGGGTACTTCTCCACCAGCTTCTTCCAGTGTGCGATGAGCTCGCTGGAGGTGAACTCGGTGCCGGCCTTGGGCAGCTTGTAGAAGCCCTTGCCCTTGGGGCTCTTCCACTCGGAGGAAGCAGCGTCCATGGCCAGCATGAAGTCCCTGCCGGGAAGATAACCGGCCTTCTCGATGGCGGCCAGAATGGTCTCGATGGTCTCCTCGTCGCTGGACAGGTTGGGAGCGAAGCCGCCCTCGTCGCCCACGGAGGTAGCCAGACCCTTTGCCTTCAGGATGGAAGCCAGAGCGTGGAAGACCTCAGCGCACCAGCGCAGGCCCTCCTTAAAGGAAGGTGCGCCCACGGGCATGATCATGAACTCCTGGGTGTCCACGGTGTTGGTGGCGTGTGCGCCGCCGTTCAGGATGTTCATCATGGGGACGGGCAGGCGGTTGCCGTTCACGCCGCCGAGGAAGCGGTAGAGGGGCATGTCCAGCGAAGTGGCAGCAGCGCGGCAGGCAGCGATGGAAACAGCCAGAATGGCGTTTGCGCCCAGCTTGGACTTGTCCTTGGTGCCGTCAGCGTCGATCATGGCCTTGTCGATGGCGTAGATGTCGGAAGCATCCATGCCGATGACGGCATCAGCGATGACGGTGTTGATGTTCTCCACAGCCTTGGTGACGCCCTTGCCCAGATAGCGGCCCTTGTCGCCGTCGCGCAGCTCCAGCGCTTCGAACTCGCCGGTGGATGCGCCGGACGGTGCGCAGCCCCGGGCCACGGTGCCGTCGGCGAGGGTGATCTCGGCCTCAACAGTGGGGTTTGCCCGGCGGGAGTCCAGGATCTCACGGCCCTGACGTCTACGATCTCAAGATAGTTCATGATTTGTACCTCCATATATAATAGGAATGGATGCGCTCTTCTCATTTGGATAGTATATGCTAACTAACCGATATTATCCTACCATGATTCGGCCCGAGATGCAAGAGGATGCATGGATGTTAGCGGGAGCAAACTTCAGGAGAGGAAAGTTGTGTCATCTTTTTGTTACTTGTGAATTGCTTTCATGTTCTGTTTTCTTAGGTGAACAATTTGAAAAAGTAACCAAAAATCGGCGCTTGATTTTGTGAAAAATAGCGAGTTTTGCCCGAAACCCCTCCAAAACTATGGACGATTTGTGAATTGCAGACTTGCACCGAAGTGCTTATAATAAGACGCAAGGAAGCAGAGCTGCTTTGAGGGAAGGGAGCGCTGCTTCCTTAACAGCTTTTCGGGACACTGGCTCATGGGCTGTGCGCGAGGGCTGCAAATAACACGAACGCTTCCAAATATCAGGAGGATATAGACTTATGAAAAACATGATCTCTCGTCGTAACTTTCTGGCGGCTGCCGGTGTCGTGGCGGCTGCCGGCGTTCTGACTGCCTGCGGCGGCTCTTCCAGCACCGCAGCTTCCACTGCTTCTGCTGCCGGTTCTACCGCGGCAGCTGCTTCCGGCGACACCATCAAGGTCGGCGTTATGGGTCCCCTGAGCGGCAACGTCTCCGTTTACGGTCAGGCTGTTGTCAACGGTGCTACCCTGTACCTGAAGCAGGTCAACGCCAACGGCGGCATCAACGGCAAGCAGATCGAGATCCTCACCGAGGACGAGCAGGGCGACGCTACGCAGGCTGTCAACTGCTTCACCAAGATGGTGGACGAGGGGATGACCGCTCTGATCGGCGACGTTACCACCACCCCGACTCTGGCAGTCGCCGCTGAGAGCGCAGATTACAATATGCCCATGGTCACCGCTTCCGCTACCGCTGAGGCTGTCACCTACGATGCCGAGACCGACACCGTGAACGCAAACGTCTTCCGCGCCACCTTCACCGACCCGTTCCAGGGCATCAAGATGGCTGACTACGCATACCAGAAGCTGGGCTACACCAAGGCAGCCGTCATCTTCAAGAAGGGCGCTGACTACAACGAGGGCCTGGCAGAGAACTTCGTCAACGAGTTCGAGTCTCTGGGCGGCACCATCGTCGATCAGGAGAGCTACTCTGAGGGCGACGTGGACTTCAAGACTCAGCTGACCACCATCCTCGGCAAGGACCCCGAGACCGTCTTCTGCCCCAACTACTACGAGGAAGTGGGCCAGATCCTGTCTCAGGCCGAGAGCGTCGGCCTGACCGTTCCGTTCCTGGGCGGCGACGGCTGGGATGGTCTGGAAGGCTACGCCACCAACGATCAGCTGAAGGACACTTACTTCTGCGCCAACTACGCAAAGGGCTCCAACCCCGAGTTTGAGGATGCCTACAAGGCAGAGTACGGTCAGGAGTACCCCAACGGCTTCGCTCCTCTGGGCTACGATGCAGCAAAGACCGTCGTCTACGGCCTGCAGGCTGCTGAGGATGCCGGTCTCGAGGCTGGCACCGACGATTACAAGCAGGCTGTCATCGATGCCATTGCCTCCGGCACCATCGACGGCATCACCGGCACCTTTACCTTCGACGAGCATCACGACCCCGTCAAGCAGACTGCTATCCTGACCTATGTGGACGGCAAGCCGGTGCTGAAGGAAATGTTCTGATCCCAGCTTTCTTCCATCGACCGGTGATGGAAGCGCTGCTGAGATCTGAATGATCGTAAATTGACCCGACTGCGGAGAACGCCGGAACAGTATTGCCCCGGTGCTCTCCGCTTTTTTGGAAAAAAGTGTATCCCCACATAAGGCGTGCAACAGCGCCGGAAAGAAAGGAAGTATCCATCCATGACAGTGTTTTTCAGCCAGCTGATCAATGGCCTGTCCCTTGGCAGCATCTATGCACTGATCGCACTGGGCTACAGCATGGTGTACGGCATCATCCTGCTGCTGAACTTTGCCCACGGCGACGTCATCATGGTGGGCGCGTACATGTCCTGGTTCGTCATGAACCAGCTGGGCCTCGGCCCGGTCACGGTGGTCTGTGCCACCATCCTCACCTGTACGCTGCTGGGCGTGGTCATCGAAAAGATCGCCTACACCCCGCTGCGCAGCGCACCCCGTATCTCTCTGCTCATCACGGCCATCGGCGTGTCGTTCTTCCTCGAGTACACGGCTGAGCTGGTCATGGGCTCGGGCGCAAAGGTCATCCCGTCTTACTACGACAACAAGACCTTCTATCTGGGCAAGGCGCCTCTGGGCCTGACCTCCATTATCACGCTGGTGGTCACCGTGCTGTCCATGCTGGTGCTGACCTTCCTCGTCCAGAAGACCAAGCTTGGCAAGGCCATGCGCGCCGTCTCTGAGGATATGGACGCTGCCCGCCTGATGGGCATCAACGTCAACAGCACCATCTCCTTTACCTTCGCGGTCGGCTCTGCACTGGCCGGCATCGGCTCGGTGCTGTACTGCTGCTCCTACCCGCAGGCCACCCCCACCATGGGCTCCATGCTGGGCCTGAAAGCCTTCGTCGCCGCCGTTCTGGGCGGCATCGGCTCCATCCCGGGCGCAATGGTCGGCGGCATCGTCATCGGCCTGTGCGAGTGCTTCGTCTCCGCCATCGGCCTGTCTGCCTGGAAGGACGCCGTCACGTTCGCCATCCTCATCATCGTGCTGCTGTTCAAGCCCACGGGCTTCCTCGGCCGCAAGGTGCAGGAAAAGGTGTAAGGAGGGCATGAAGATGAACAAGAATCGCAAAACGCTCAAAATGCCCGTGCGCTACCTCATGAACGCCGTGCTGGTGGTGCTGCTGTTCCTGGCCCTTTCCTACATGACCGGCAGCATGCTCTCCACTTACCAGAACAAGGTGCTCATGACCGTGGGCATCAACATCATCCTGGCTGTGTCCCTGAACGTGGCCACCGGCTATCTGGGCCAGCTGCCGCTGGGCCACGCCGGTTTCATGGCCGTGGGTGCTTACACCTGCGCCCTCTTCACCAAGTACAGCCCTCTGCCCGATGGTGTTTCCTTTGCCATCGGCCTTGCGCTGGGCGCTGTGATGGCCGGCCTGTTCGGTGTCCTCATCGGCGTCCCGGCCCTCCGTCTGACCGGTGACTATCTGGCCATCCTGACCCTGGGCTTCGGCGAGATCATCCGCATCACCCTGAACAACATCGACGATGTGCTGGGCTACAGCCTGTTCTACGGCTCCAAGGGCCTCAAGAACATCCCCAAGTACTCCAACTTCGCCAATGTCTTCCTCTGTGTGGTCATCACCTGCTTCCTCATCCATGCCATGATGAAGAGCCGCCACGGCCGTGCCGTCCTCGCCATCCGTGACAACGAGATCGCTGCCGAGAGCTGCGGCATCCAGACTACTTATTATAAGGTCATGGCCTTCGCTTTCTCCGCTGCCTTTGCCGGTCTGGCCGGTGGTCTGTACGCCTGCTACATCGGCGTTCTGAACCCCTCCACCTTCGGCTTCATGAAGTCCATCGAGATCCTGGTCATGGTGGTTCTGGGCGGCATGGGCTCCATGCTGGGCTCCATCCTCTCCGCTACCGTCCTGACCATCCTGCCCGAGGCCACCCGCAGCTTCGACAGCTACCGCATGGTCATCTACTCGCTGGTGCTCATCCTGATGATGATCTTCCGTCCGGGCGGACTGCTGGGCAGCTACGATTTCTCCATGAGCCGCATCGTGGAAAAGGTCATGAACGGCGAGCTGTTCCACAAGAAGAATGCTGACAAGGAGGGCGCAGACCATGAGTGAGTTCCAGACGAAGTTACACAGCGTCCCTTCCGGCGGCTTCCTGACCGACCGCGACAAGGATAAAAAGCCCATCCTCGACGTCCGTGAACTGGGCATCGACTTCGGCGGCCTGACCGCCGTGGACGGCTTCAACCTGATGATCGGCCGCAACGAGATCACCGGCCTCATCGGCCCCAACGGCGCCGGTAAGACCACCGTTTTCAACCTGCTGACCAACGTCTACCAGCCCACCCGCGGCTCCATCCTCATCGATGGGATGCCCACCGCCGGCAAAAAGCCTATCAGGTCAACCGGATGGGCGTGGCCCGCACCTTCCAGAATATCCGCCTGTTCAAGGAGCTGTCCGTCATCGACAACATCAAGGTGGGCCTTCACGAGTCCATGAAGTACAATCTGGGCTCCTCTCTCATCCGCCTGCCCAACTACTGGAAGGAAGAGAAGCGCTGCACCGAGCGTGCCTTTGAGCTGCTGGACATCTTCCATATGGCCGACCTCGCCGATGCACAGGCCGGCAGCCTGCCCTACGGCGCACAGCGCCGTCTGGAGATTATGCGCGCGCTGGCTACCAGCCCGAAGCTGCTGCTTCTGGACGAGCCGGCCGCCGGCATGAACCCCTCCGAGACCGCAGAGCTGACGGAGACCATCCGCCGCATCCGCGACGAGTTCAACATTGCCGTCCTCCTCATCGAGCACGATATGAGCCTCGTCATGGGCATCTGCGAGGGCATCGCCGTGCTGAACTTTGGCCGCATCATCGCCAAGGGTACGCCGGACGAGATCCGCAACAATCCCCAGGTCATCGAAGCCTACCTGGGCAAGAAGGAGGGCTGAACGATGGCACAGACTTTGCTGAAGGTTAATAACATCAACGTCTTTTATGGCAACATCCACGCAGTCAAGGATGTCTCCTTCGAGGTGAACGAGGGCGAGATCGTCACCCTCATCGGCGCCAACGGTGCCGGTAAATCCACCACCCTGAAGACCATCTCCGGCCTGCTCCACCCGAAGACCGGCGACGTCCTCTACAAGGGCAAGAGCATCAAGGGCGTCCGCGCTCATAAAATCGTCGAGGCCGGTCTGGCACAGGTGCCGGAAGGCCGTCATGTCTTCCTGCACATGACCGTGGAGGAGAATCTGGACATGGGCGCTTATACCCAGCCCGCTTCCACCATCGCTCCCAACAAGGAGAAGGTCTTTGAGCTGTTCCCCCGCCTGAAGGAGCGCCGCAAGCAGCTGGCCGGCACCATGTCCGGCGGCGAGCAGCAGATGCTGGCCATGGGCCGTGCTCTGATGAGCAACGCCTCCATGCTGATGCTGGACGAGCCCTCCATGGGTCTGTCGCCCCTGCTGGTGCAGGAGATCTTCGACATCATCCAGAACATCCACAAAGAGGGCATGACCATCCTGCTGGTCGAGCAGAATGCACAGATGGCCCTTTCCGTGGCAGACCGCGCCTACGTCCTCGAGACGGGCCGCGTGGTCATGGATGGCACCGGTGCTGAGCTGCTGACCAACGAGCGTGTCCGCAGCGCATATCTGGGCGGTTAAATTACAAAAAGTAAAAGAGGCGTGACCTTGCGGTCACGCCTCTTTGTTTTATACGAGTTGATTTTGTCAGCCTGTATATTTGCTGACTTCCAGCAGCTCCTCGGCCCGCTTGACCTGTTCCGCCGTGGGCGGGACAGCATCGGGCAGGGGATAAGGGACGCCGAGCTTCTGCCACTTGAAGAGGCCCAGCGTGTGGTAGGGCAGTACCTCCACCCGCTGCACCGTCTTGAGGGACGAGAGGAACTCTGCGGTCTTCCGCAGGCCGTCTTCGTCGTCCGTCAGGCCGGGGACGAGGACATGGCGTATCCAGAGCGGTACGCCGAGGTCGGAGATGTGGCGCGCCATCGCAAGGATGTTCGCGTTGTCCCTGCCGGTGAGCCTGCGGTGCTTCTCCGGGTCGATCTCCTTCAAATCAAGGATGACGAGGCTGGTGGACTTCATCAGCCGGTCAAAATCGGCCAGATAAGCCGCATCGTCGGGGCGGAAGGGCTGACCGGCGGTGTCCAGAGCCGTATGCACGCCCTTGGAGCGTGCCAGCTCGAAGAACGCCGTCAGAAACTCCATCTGGCGCAGCGGCTCGCCGCCGCTGACCGTGATGCCGCCCTTTTTGCCCCAGTAGTTGCGGTAGCGCCACGCCCGCTGGAAGAGCTTGTCCACCGTCCATTCCTCGCCGCCCTCAGCCCATGTCTCCGGGTTGTGGCAGTATTTGCACCGCAGGGCGCACCCCTGCAAAAAGACGACGAAGCGGACGCCGGGGCCGTCCACAGAGCCGAAGGTCTCCAGCGAGTGGACGTATCCGATGGGGTTACAGAGCTGCATGGCAGGTACGGGAGATGACGTCCATCTGCTGCTCGCGGGTCAGGTCGATGAATTTGACGGCGTAGCCGGAGACACGGATGGTGAAGTTTGCGTACTCCTCCTTCTCGGGGTGCTCCATAGCGTCGATGAGCTTCTCCTTGCCGAAGACGTTGACGTTCAGGTGGTGTGCGCCCTGGTCGAAGTAGCCGTCCATGACCTGCACCAGATTCTCAACGCGCTCGCCCTCGCTGTGGCCCAGAGCATCGGGGTTGATGGTCTGGGTGTTGGAGATGCCGTCCAGAGCCCAGTGGTAGGGCAGCTTGGCCACGGAGTTCAGAGAGGCCAGCAGGCCGTTCTGCTCTGCGCCGTAGCTGGGGTTGGCACCGGGTGCGAACGGGGTGAAGGCGGCACGGCCATCGGGCAGAGCGCCGGTGTACTTGCCGTAGACCACGTTGGAGGTAATGGTCAGGATGGAGGTGGTAGCCTCGGAGTTGCGGTAGGTGTGGCGCTTCTTGATCATCTCAAGGAAGGTGCGCAGCAGCCAGACGCCGATCTCGTCGGCACGGTCATCGTCGTTGCCGTACTTCGGGAAGTCGCCCTCGATCTCGAAGCCGGTGGCAAGACCCATCTCGTCGCGCACGGCCTTGACCTTGGCGTACTTGATGGCGCTCAGGGAGTCGATGACGTGGGAGAAGCCGGCGATGCCGGTGGCGAAGGTGCGGCGGACTTCGGTGTCGATGAGGGCCATCTCAGCCTCTTCGTAGTAGTACTTGTCGTGCATATACTGGATGAGGTTCAGCACGTTGACGTACAGGCCGGCCAGCCAGTCCAGCATCTGGACGTACTTGGGCAGCACCTCGTCGTAGTTCAGGTACTCGCCGGTGATGGGGGCGTAGTTGGGGCCGCACTGCTCGTGGCTCTTCTCATCCACGCCGCCGTTGATGGCGTAGAGCAGGCACTTTGCCAGGTTGGCGCGTGCGCCGAAGAACTGCATCTCCTTGCCGGTCTGGGTAGCAGACACGCAGCAGCAGATGGAGTAATCGTCGCCCCAGACGGGCTTCATGACGTCGTCGTTCTCGTACTGGACGGAGCTGGTGTTGATGGACACCTTGGCGGCGTACTTCTTGAAGTTCTCAGGCAGAGCAGAGGAGTACAGAACGGTCAGGTTCGGCTCCGGTGCAGGGCCCATGTTCTCGAGGGTATGCAGGAAGCGGTAGCAGTTCTTGGTGACCATGCTGCGGCCGTCCATGCCGATGCCGCCCACTTCCAGCGTTGCCCAGACGGGGTCGCCGGAGAACAGCTGGTTGTAGCTGGGGATGCGGGCGAACTTGACCATGCGGAACTTCATGACCATGTGGTCGATGAGCTCCTGAGCCTCGCTCTCGGTCAGGATGCCCTTGTCCAGATCGCGCTGGATATAGATGTCGAGGAAGGTGGAGATGCGGCCCACGCTCATAGCGGCACCGTTCTGGGTCTTGATGGCGGCCAGATAGCCGAAGTACAGCCACTGGCAGGCTTCCTTGGCGGTCTTGGCGGGCTGAGAGATGTCGCAGCCGTAAGCCTCGGCCATCTTCTTCATGCCCTTCAGGGCGCTGATCTGGCGTGCGATCTCCTCGCGCAGGCGGATGACGTCATCGGTCATGGTGCCGTCGCCGCAGTTGGCGAAGTCTTCCTGCTTGAACTTGATGAGGGCGTCGATGCCGTACAGTGCCACACGGCGGTAGTCGCCTACGATACGGCCGCGGCCATAGGTGTCGGGCAGGCCGGTGATGATGTGGGTGTGGCGGGCGGTCTTCATCTCGGGGGTATAGGCGTCGAACACAGCCTGATTGTGGGTGCGGGTGTAGTCGGTGAAGATCTTGTGCAGCTCTTCAGAGGGCTGGTAGCCGTAGGTGGTGCAGGCCTGCTCCGCCATCTTGATGCCGCCGTAGGGCATGAATGCACGCTTCAGGGGCTTGTCGGTCTGCAGGCCGACGATCTGCTCAAGCTCTTTCAGGCTCTCGTCGATGTAGCCGGGGCCGTATGCGGTCAGACCGCTGACGACCTCGGTCTCCATATCCAGCACGCCGCCCTTGGCACGCTCGGCCTTCTGCAGCTTCTGCAGTGCGCCCCAGAGCTTATCGGTGGCCTCGGTGGGGCCAGCCAGGAAAGACTCGTCGCCGTCATAAGGGGTGTAGTTCTTCTGGATAAAGTCGCGGACGTTGACTTCCTCTTTCCAGATGCGGCCCTCAAAGCCTTCCCACTGTTCAAAATTGATCATTGGAACCTCCTTGCTCCGTTCCTGACGCTCCGACCAATCTGCTTTACAATAATTGGTTAGAGCGGTCTAACTGTTCCGCCTTAAAAAAGCCGCCGATTGCGGTTTCTGAAAGACAGGGTGGTACAGGGCGCAGAGGTATTTGGATGGCAACCCCTGCGCTGTTTATGAGCCGCGGCAGACGGGCAATCGAGTCCGACTGCAACGGCCTGACAATATAATAACAGTGATTCTCAGAAAAAGCAAGAGGGAACCTGTGGATTTTCTACAAGAGATGGCGGTTTTTGTTATGAAAAATGCTCATGGAGGCCGCCGGAGAAAAATTTTTGAAAATTTGAAAAACGGGCTTGACAGTCATGACAAACTATGGTATCCTGTTGTCACGGCGAGGTTAGTTAAACCTAACCGAAGCTTTTCCGATTCACTGCAAAGGGATGCCTGCAACTCTCTTTGAGGCGATTCGGTTCCTCCATTCCATTCTCCTATCTATTGGAAAGAGAAAGCGGCTTATGGTTTGCTCCGCTTTCCCTGCGCACAGCGCGGGGCGCTCTGGTACGGCGCTCTGTGCAAAAAAGAACAAAATGCGGGACACACAGACTTGACCACCTGTGCGCCCCGCTTTTTGTATTGCAAAGGCTCTCCCTTTGGGAGAGCTGGCGCGAAGCGCCTGAGAGGGCAAGGACGCTGACAAAGAATGGAAGACGCAGTGATAATCGAGCTCTAACAAAAACACAGCTTATCGCTGCGCAGAGATTCTTTCCTCTGTGGCTTGCCCTCTCCGTCACCTCCGGTGACACCTCTCCCAAAGGGAGAGGCAGAACGTCGGCGATGACAGATAGAAAGAGCTGTCTCTTGACACCCCGGGTGAGTGTACTATAATAAGGTGTGTCGGAAAAACGAGAAAAGTTGTTTTTCTTCGGAGCGATAAAATGGGAGGAAATGAATGAAAAAATTAGCGAGGGCCATCGTGAAGATGCGCAGGCTCATCCTCATCGCGGCGGTCCTGCTGCTCATCCCGGCGGCAGTGGGAGCCATCGCCACGCCCATCAACTACGACATCCTTTCTTACCTGCCTCAGGAGCTGGACTCCCGCGTGGGCCAGCTGCTGCTGGAAACGGATTACCATCTGGCCTCCACCAACATGATAACCGTGGAGGGGATGCCCACCAACGAGCTGCTGGCCATGAAGGCCGAGATCGACGAGGTGCCGGACGTGCTGAACACCTTCTGGCTCAGCGACGTGCTGGACCCGGCGGTGCCGACGGAGATGCTGCCGGCGGATGTCCAGCAGTTTATGTTCGGCAAGAACGACTCCACCATCCTCATCGTCCAGCTGGGCGGCTCCAGCGTCAGCGAGGAGACGATGCAGGCCGTGGCCCAGATCAAGAAGATACTCCGGAAGAATTGCTTCTTCGGCGGCATCAGCGTCATCCTGAGCGACACCAAAGAGCTGGTCATGGGCGAGATGCCATGGTATGTGCTCTGCGCCGTGGGCGGCTGTCTGCTGGTGCTGTTCCTCTCGCTGGAAAGCTGGCTCACGCCGTTTTTGTTCATGCTGGGGCTGCTCTTCCCGCTGGTCTATAACTTTGGCACGAATATTTTCCTCGGTCAGGTCTGCTTTATCACCGCGTCGCTGGCGGTGGTCCTGCAGCTGGGCGTGACGATGGACTTCTCCATCTTCCTGCTCCACCGCTACGACGAGGAAAAGGAGCTCTGTGCCTCAAGCGAAGAGGCCATGGGGAACGCCATCTGCAAGACCATGAGCGCCATCACGGCGTCCAGCCTGACGACCATCGCGGGCTTTCTGGCCCTCTGCGCCATGCAGCTGACGCTGGGCGCAGACCTCGGCATCGTCATGGCAAAGGGCGTGGCGCTGGGCGTCATCTGCACCATCGTCATCCTGCCCTCGCTCATTCTCTTCTTCGATAAGTGGGTGGAAAAATACCGCCACCGCACCTTTTTGCCCAAGCTCACCCGCCTGAGCCATTTTGTCTCCAAGCACCCGATGCCCGTCGTGGTGGTGTTCGTCCTGCTGATGATCCCCTTCGGGCTGGCCCAGAGCAAGACCGAGATTTACTACAACATTTTTGCCGCTCTTCCGCAGGATATGCCCGGCATCGTGGGTACGAACAAGCTGGGCGAGGACTTCGGCATGATGACCAGCCACTTCATCCTCGTCCGGGAGGAGCTGACCGCCTCTCAGGTGTCCACCCTCTGCGATGAGATAAAGGAGGTGGACGGCATCACCCAGGTGGTGAGCCTCGACTCCATCACCGGCCCGGGCTTTGAGACGGAGCTTCTGCCCGACGAGCTGCTGAACATCGTCCAGAACGGCGGTTACAAGCTCATCCTTGCCAATGGCCGTTATAAGTCGGGCAGCGACGCGATGAACGCGCAGGTGGACGAGCTGGTCCGCCTCGTCAAGGAGGCAGACCCCGAGGGCCTCGTCACCGGCGAGGGTGCCATGGTGAAAGACCTCGTGGAGATCGCCGACGAGGACTTCAAAAATGTCAATATCTGGTCCGTCGCGGCGGTGCTGGTCATCATCGCGCTGTCCTTCCGCAGCCTGTCGGTGCCGATTCTGCTGGTGGCCAGCATCGAAGCGGCCATCGCCATCAATATGGGCATCCCGTACTTTATCGACGACTCGCTGCCCTTCATCGCCAGCATCGTCATCGGCACCATCCAGCTGGGCGCGACGGTGGACTACTCCATCCTCATGACCACCCGCTACCGCGAAGAGCGGCTGGCCCTCCGCTCGCCCAAGGCGGCGGCACAGCAGGCCCTCGAGCACTGCAGCCAGAGCATCCTGACAAGCGGCCTGACCTTCTTCGCGGCCACCTTCGGCGTCGCGGTCATCAGCAAGGTGGAGCTGCTGAAAAGCATCTGTATGCTCATCTCCCGGGGTGCGCTCATCAGTATGGTGGTCATCCTGCTGGTGCTGCCCGCCGGCCTGATGCTGCTGGACGGCCTCATCTGCCGCACCACCTACCACTGGCTCAACGCCCCCAACGCTGCAAAGGAGTGAATGCTATGAGAAAAACTCAGAATTTTCTGCGCCGCGCTGGCTCTGCGGCGCTTGCCCTGACCCTGACGGTCAGCCTCTGTCAGCCCGCCTTTGCGGCGGCCAAGGCCCCCTTCTCGAAGGATGAGACGGTGTATGCCGTCATGGCAGCGGACGGCTCTGTCACCAAGACCACCGTCAGCGAGCATCTTTACAATGCCGACGGCCTCGCCGGTGTGGAGGACAGGTCCACCCTGAAAAATATCGTGAACACCGAGAGCTTCGCCGAGTACACCCGGAACGGCGATACCCTCGTCTGGAACACCGACGACACCGATGTCTACTACAAGGGCGAGACGGACCGTCAGCTGCCCATCTCTGCCAAAGTGACCTACACGCTGGACGGCAGGACCGCCCCGCTCAGCGAGCTTCTGGGCCGGAGCGGCCACCTCGTGCTCACCATCGACCTGACCAACCATGAGACCGGCAAGGTGACCGTGAACGGCAAAGAGCGCACCATCGTCACCCCGCTGGTCACGGCGGTGGGCGTCCTGCTGGGCGAGGACGCCAGCGGCGTCAACGCCGTGAACGGCCTGCTGGAAGGTGCGGCCAAGAGCAGCGTGGCGGCCTTCGTCACCCTGCCGGGCGTGAAGGAGTCCCTCGACGGCCTGCTTCCCGAACAGGTGAACGGCGTGGCCGAGTACTTACAGGACAGCGTGACCGTGGAGGCCGACGTGGAGTCGCTGACGGCACCTCAGATCCTGCTGGCCTGCGCGGCGAGCGCCGAGGCACTGGGGCAGGGGGATGAGGTCTTCGACCTCGACAGCCTCAACGATTTGACCGACGGCATCGCGGCGCTGAATGATGCCATGAACCAGCTGCTGGACGGTGCGTCGCGGCTGAAAGCGGGCGCGGCACAGCTTGCCGCCGGTTCGCTGGCTCTGCTGGATGGGGCCAACCGGCTGGACAGCGGCCTCGGCCAGCTGACGGAAGGGCTGGACACCCTGACGTCCAACAACGCCGCCCTGACTTCCGGCGCGCAGCAGGTGGCCGACGGCGTGCTGGACTCCGCCAGCCAGACCCTCATGGAGAACGGCCTCATCGACACCCCCATGACGTGGGATACCTATGAAGCCGTCATTGACGACATCCTCTCGCTGGGCGACAAGACGCTGGCGGCGGGCCGCAGAAAGATGGTGCGCACCATCTGGGAGCAGGCTCCGCAGTTCAAGGCCAGCCAGCTGGACATCGCGCTCTACCTCGCGGCCACCCGGACCGACCACGACCTTGAGACCGCTCTGCGCCTGATGCAGAGCTTCTCGCCCGATTTCATCATGGGCTGGCTGAAAAAGCTCACCGACAGCGACGCCCAGCAGAAGATCCACGACGAGCTGGTCTATCAGACCGCCAACAGCGAGGATATGGCCAGCGTCCGCGCCCTGAAAGAGAATCTGGGCCAGATCCGGCTCTTCGTGTCCAGCGTCGGCCAGTACGCCGACGGCGTGGCTGCGGCCGCCGACGGCGCACGCGCCGCCAAGGCCGGAAGCGCTCAGCTGGCCGGCGGCGCATCCGCCCTGTATGACGGTGTGCTCCAGCTCCAGAACGGCACCGACCAGCTCAGCGGCGGCCTCGTGCAGTTCAACGACGAGGGCATTTCTCAGCTCACCGGTGCGCTGGACGCCGACCAGCTCCACGCCCTGCAGACCGTGGTGGAAGAGATGACCGGCCGTCTCGCCGACTACACCAGCTTTGCCGGTGCGCCCGAGGGGGCCTCCAGCCGGGTGAAGTTCCTCTACAAGACCGCCGAGACGCCCGCCGAAACGGCTCCGGTGGAGACGGCGGCAGACACTGCTTCGGAGGGCAGCTTCTTCCTCCGCCTGTGGCACCGCCTGCTGGCCCTGTTCGGGCTCTGAACCGGCAAGATCATGTCCCTGCCCCCGGCCTCGGAGCCCAGAACGCTCCCGGCCGGGGGCTTTGTTTGTGCAGCATACTCAAAACAGCGGTCGATTATTTGTGGCAGTTTACAAAAAATAAACGTCCCCTTGACAAATATATAGGGGGGGTACAATGAAACAAAGCCAGCTGCCTGTCAAGGCAGGGAAAACACCGTTTACTTTATGGAGGAACCAACCGATGAAGATGTTGAAAAAACTGCTGGCCGTTGTGCTGACCGGTGCAATGGCCCTGACCCTTCTCACGGCCTGCGGCAGCAAAGCTGTGAGGGACAAGGACATTGCGGATGCTCTGAATGACATCGTCAAGAGTTCAGTTGCAGTCGGAAAGCACGAGAATTATACCTTTAAGCCCGGGACGGATGAACAAGCGATGGCAAAAGCTATCGCTGCGTTGCCCGAGAAGGATTGGAACATAACGGGGGGTGGGAACAATAAATTTTCTGGGCCAGTCATGAAGATTCTTGGGCTCGATGAGGCCAGCGCAAATAAAACAAGCCGCTTTGTCTGGTGCGGAGCAGTTGTTGCCGATGAGATCGGAACAGCCGGACAGGCTTATCATGCGATGAATGAGATCCTGGGCAAAGACGCTGCGAATGCAGATAAGCTGACAGACAAAAAGCCCGCAGACATCCGCCACATAGGCACTGCACTTGGTACTCTGACCATTCACGGAAAGCAGACAAGGGTGCGCTTCATCGTAGTCACCGCAGAGGCTGTGAACAAAAAATAAGCGCCGCAGCGCCCCGAAAAGCATGATTTTTTTCCATAAAAAATGACAGCAGGCCCCGGAGCATATCGCTCCGGGGCCTTGCTGTTTTTTGGGTTTGGGTCATGGGCGGGGGCAGGCTTCTTCGTCCGCCTGCTGGCCCTGTTCGGGCTTTGAACCGGCAAGATCATGCCTCCCGCCCCCGGCCTCGGAGCCCAGAACGCTCCCGGCCGGGGCTTGTT
>ENA-OQJN01000053-OQJN01000053.1-human-gut-metagenome-genome-assembly--contig:-NODE-53-length-55780-cov-16.941351_pt1 | contig 55780 bp, 55 predicted proteins | sample MGYA00242610_ERZ504777 | MGnify/ENA primary metagenome ERZ504777 (study PRJEB26092, sample SAMD00036350) | human gut metagenome | host: Homo sapiens | study: EMG produced TPA metagenomics assembly of... | reverse complement strand
GTTTGATTCACTCAAGATAACAACTAGCTATCTCTCGTTTTACTGTTTTTGGTTTTTCAAACCGTTCTTAAAAATGTAAAGAATTTTCGAGAATCGTATGTGTTTCACTGTTTAGTTATCAAGGTTGCCTGTCTTGCGACAGCTTGTTTATTTTATCATGTTGTTTTTGATTTGTCAAGAACTTTTTTAAGTTTTTCAAATCTTTTTTTCAACCGATTTACTGTTTGTTGACAGCTTGTTTACTTTATCATAGTTTCAAATGTTTGTCAACATCTTTTTTATTATTTTGTTTCCAAAAATAAAAACGGAGAAGGAGGGATTTGAACCCTCGCGCCGCGTTAGCGACCTATACCCTTAGCAGGGGCACCTCTTCGGCCTCTTGAGTACTTCTCCAGACTCCGAACTAATAGTTCAATATTAAATTCGAATGCACTTTGGAATCTCCCGAAGCGCATTTGTAATTATATGTAAAAAACCTGTTTTGTCAACAGGTTTTTTTACTTTTTTTCATATTTTTTATTTTTACCCTAAAATCCGGTTTCAGGACTTGCAAATTTCATACTTCCATCAAGAAGTATACTGTGTTATTGTCGCTTCGATACGTTTTTTTACCTCTGCTGCAATCTCTGTTGTTTTCATATCTTTATACTCATCATAGTATATGGGTTCCAGAAAATGTACCTGCACTGTAAGTTTTTTGACAGATCCCGTATCAAACGCTTTATAAGAATCAATCAGTGCTACGGGTACGATCGGACATTTTGATTTCGTTGCAGCTTTAAAACTTCCACCTTTAAATTCCTGCGGATGATTGCCGTCTTTGCTTCTGGTTCCCTCGGCAAAAATCAGATAGTTTCTTCCTGCCTTTACTTCTTTGATAACATTAATGATTACCTGCATAGATTGTTTGACATCATCACGGTCAATCATAAACGCTTTCATGCATGCAAATACCTGCTTCAGAAATGGTACGTTTGTCAGCTCTTTTTTTGCCACTACCGAGAAAGGTACCGGACACACCTGTATGATTGCAAGTACATCAAATAATCCCTGATGATTGGGAAAGAAAATAAACCCATTTTCTTTTGGAATATTTTCCATACCATGACCGTCAATTACCAGATTACCGCCTTTCACTGCTCTGTTATCTACATATTTAAGAAGCTGATATCTCTGTTCTTCACTGTAACGTTCTGCATGCGATGCATACCAGCATAACTTAAACCATCCATATGGAACAAAAAAGAGATTTCTAAATACCATCAGTAATATTCTTTTCATTTTTTTGCCCTCGATATATTACACTCCTGCTTTTTCCGAAATTTTGTCTTCATATCCCGGATTTTTCTTGATAAATGTTTCATATGCTTTGGTATACGTCTTGTAAGCATCTGTCTTCATAAATTGGACATATGCTGTAGCCGCCTGAGTTTTCATATCATCTGTAATCTGTGATGGTGCCATGATATAATAAGTTTTATCCTGTTTACCAACCATATAAGTTCCAACACATGGATATTCCTGATCATCCTCCAGGATCAGATTGTAGGTTATGTATACATAACTGTACTTGTCATTTTCAGAAAGGATCTCACAATCCTGAACAGATACTTTCTTAGGATTATGTGCCGCAAAATATTTGAGTGTTGCTGTAATCTCTGTCTGAAGATCTGCTTCTGTATTATCTGCCTGGTTATAGCACTCCTTCACTTTCTTTTCTTTCCCGTCAGTATAGGACTGAATCAATTCCTCTGTTACTTTTTCCGGTGATTTATGACTCACTCCCCCGCATCCTGCCACACAGAGTGTCAGTAATACCAACACTCCGGCTGCAAGATATCTGTACCATTTCTTCATGGTTATTCCTCTTCCCCTCTGTTCTCATCCTGTGTCTCCTGATCTGTCGGCTGATCAGATTCTTCTGTTTCTGCACTGTCCGTAATTTCCACTGCTGCCTGCTGTGCATTTGTATCTTTTTCTTCTTTATCTCTCACTTTAGCTACACTGGCTACAGTGACACCCTCTGTAAGATTGATCAGTTTTACACCCGATGTAATTCTTCCAAGAATGGAAATATCAGCGCAGGCGATTCTGATGATAATACCTTCCGTAGTGATCAGCATTACTTCATTATCTTCATTTACAGCTCTTGCTCCGATTACATCACCGGTTTTCTCGGTAATCTTATAACATTTTACACCTTTACCGCCACGATTCTGACAGGTAAATTCGCCCATAGAAGTACGTTTACCCATACCATTTGCAGAAACTATCAGCAGACAATCTCCCTGAGAATTCAGCTGCATTGCTACCACTTCATCTCCATCATCGATATTCATACCGCGTACGCCCATAGAAGTTCTGCCTGTACTTCTTACATCTGTTTCTTTAAAACGGATACACATACCATCTTTTGTAACAAGTATTATATCCTTCTTATCATCTGTAAGCTTAACCTCGATCAGTTCATCATCATCACGCAATGTGATAGCTGCCAGTCCGTTTTTACGCACATTCGCATATTCTTTAATCGGTGTTTTCTTTACCAGGCCATTCTTCGTAGCCATCATCAGATAATGACCATCTTCAAATTTGCGGAGCGGGATTACTGCAGTGATGCATTCCCCCGGCATAAGCTGTAACAGATTAATAATCGCAGTTCCTCTTGCAGTACGTCCTGCCTCCGGAATCTCATATGCCTTCAGACGATATACCCTTCCTGTATTTGTAAAGAACATCAGATAATGATGGGTAGTTGTCATCAGAAGTTCTTCAATGTAGTCATCCTCAAGAGTCTGCATTCCCTTGATTCCTCTTCCACCTCTGTTCTGGCTTCTGAAATTATCTACTGTCATTCTCTTAATATATCCAAGTTTGGTCATTGTGATCACTGTATTCTCTCTCGGAATCAGATCCTCTGTAGAAATATCGTATACATCATATCCGATAGAAGTCTTTCTGTCGTCTCCGTATTTCTCTGCAATTGCAAGAATTTCTTCACGAATCACGCGAAGAAGAAGACTTCTGTCCGCAAGGATAGCCTCGTATTTACGGATTTTTTCCATTAAATCAGCATACTCTGCTTCCAGCTTCTCTCTTTCCAGACCTGTCAGAGCACGCAGACGCATATCTACGATTGCCTGTGCCTGAACATCTGTCAGTTCAAAGCGATCCATTAACTCCTGTTTTGCGATCTGCACATTCTGCGAAGCTCTGATAATACGGATCACTTCATCAATATTGTCCAGTGCTTTCAGCAGACCTTCTAAAATGTGAGCTCGCTCTCTTGCTTTATTCAGGTCATATTTCGTTCTTCTGGTCACTACATCTTCCTGATGAGCCAGATAATATTCCAGCATCTGTTTCAGGTTTAATACCTTCGGTTCCAGACTTCCGTTATTCGGAATAAGTGAAAGCATATTTACGCCAAAAGTATCCTGTAACTGCGTATGCTTATACAGTAAATTCAAAACTACATTTGCATTTGCATCCTTGCGCAGATCAATACAGATTCTCATTCCCTCACGACTGGAATGGTCATTCAGGTCTGTGATTCCGTCAATCTTTTTATCTCTTACAAGTTCTGCAATCTTTGAGATCAGACGCGCTTTATTTACCAGATACGGAAGCTCTGTGACAATAATTCTGGACTTTCCGTTTGGAAGAGTCTCAATATTTGTCACTGCACGTACACGAATCTTACCACGACCTGTTCTGTATGCTTCTTCAATCCCTCTTCTTCCAAGAATCGTCGCACCTGTAGGAAAATCAGGACCTTTTACAATATCCAGAATCTCTTCCATAGTCGTTTCGCGTTGTTCTTCAATGATATTGTCTATAATCTTGACAACAGCATCCACAACCTCTCTCAGATTATGAGGAGGGATATTGGTAGCCATACCTACTGCAATACCTGAAGTTCCGTTCACCAGAAGATTCGGATAACGGGACGGCAGTACAACCGGCTCTCTCTCTGTTTCATCAAAGTTTGGCTGGAAGTCAACAGTATCTTTGTTAATATCTGCCAGCATTTCCATGGAAATCTTACTCAGACGTGCCTCAGTGTATCGCATGGCCGCTGCCCCGTCACCATCTACGGAACCAAAGTTTCCATGTCCGTCTACCAGCGGATATCTGGTAGACCATTCCTGTGCCATATTTACAAGTGCTCCATAAATAGAACTGTCACCATGTGGATGATATTTACCCATTGTATCACCGACAATACGCGCACATTTACGATGCGGTTTGTCAGGACCATTATTCAGTTCTATCATGGAATACAATACACGTCGCTGAACCGGTTTCAGACCATCTCTTACATCAGGCAGTGCTCTGGAAGCGATAACGCTCATGGCATAGTCAATATAAGAGTCCTTCATGGTCTTTTCCAGATCCACCTCGTGGACTTTGTCAAAAATATTATCTTCCATTTATCTATTCTCCCTATTATCAGATATCCAGATTCTTTACAAATCTTGCATTCTCTTCAATAAATTCACGTCTCGGCTCTACCTTGTCACCCATCAGTGTAGTAAATGTAAGGTCAATCTCAGAAGTCGCAGCCTCATCCATGGTAACCTTAAGCAGGATTCGTTTCTCAGGATCCATTGTCGTCTCCCAAAGCTGGTCTGCATCCATCTCTCCAAGACCTTTATAACGCTGGATCTTGTTATTTCCGTCACGTCCGATTTCTGTCAGAATCTGATTCAGTTCATCATCGTCGTATGCATACCATACTTTCTTGTTCTTCTCCACCTTGTATAATGGCGGCTGTGCAAGATACACATATCCCTGTTTGATAAGCTCAGGCATAAAACGATACAGGAAAGTCAGCAGAAGGGTTGCGATGTGCGCACCATCGACATCGGCATCAGTCATAATAATAATCTTATGATAACGAAGTTTACTGATATCAAAATCTTCATGAATTCCTGTTCCGAAAGCTGTGATCATAGCTTTGATCTCTGCATTTGCATAAATCTTATCCAGACGTGCTTTCTCTACATTCAGGATCTTACCTCTCAGTGGAAGGATAGCCTGTGTTACACGATTTCTGGCTGTTTTTGCAGAGCCACCAGCGGAATCTCCCTCTACAATGTAGATTTCACAGTTCTCAGGATTCTTATCTGAACAGTCTGCAAGCTTTCCAGGAAGTGACATATTATCAAGTGCTGATTTTCTTCTGGTCAGATCACGAGCCTTACGTGCAGCCTCACGTGCTCTCTGTGCAAGAACTGATTTCTCTACTGTAGTTTTCGCTACTGTTGGATTCTGCTCAAGGAAAATCTCAAGCTGCTTGCTCACCACGCTGTCAACAGCCCCTCTTGCTTCACTGTTTCCAAGCTTCTGTTTTGTCTGACCTTCAAACTGGGGATTCTCAATCTTAACACTGACGATTGCAGTCAGACCTTCGCGGATATCATCGCCACTCAAATTGGGTTCACTGTCTTTAAGCAGCTTGTTCTTTCTGGCATAATCATTGAACGTCTTTGTCAGGGCATTTCTGAAACCTACAATATGAGTACCACCCTCAGGTGTATTAATATTATTTACAAATCCATAGCAGTTCTCTGTATAAGAGTCATTGTGCTGCATGGCAACCTCTACAGACACACCGTTCTGCTGTCCTTCGCAGTAAATGATTTCCGGGTAAAGCGCTTCCTTGCTTCTGTTCAGATAGCTTACAAATTCACGGATACCACCTTCATAATGGAAAACTTTCTCTCTTTCCATTCCTTCTCTGGTATCTTTAAGAGAAATCTTCAATCCCTTTGTCAGGAATGCCATCTCTCTCAAACGCTGTTTCAGAATGTCATAATCATATACTGTTTCCTCAAATATTTCTTTATCCGGAAGGAAGACAACTGTTGTTCCGGTCTTATCCGGCTGGCAGTCTCCCACAACCTTCAGAGGATACATAGTTTTACCGCGTTCGTATCTCTGCTGATAAATCTTACCTTCATGATAGATCCTTACTTCAAGCCATGTGGAAAGTGCATTTACTACAGACGCACCTACTCCGTGAAGACCACCGGATACCTTGTACCCTCCGCCTCCAAATTTACCGCCGGCATGAAGAATGGTAAATACTACTTCTACAGCAGGAATCCCTGCTTTATGATTGATTCCTACCGGAATACCACGTCCGTTATCTACAACTGTGATAGAGTTGTCCGGATTAATAACTACCTGAATCTCTGTACAAAATCCTGCCAGTGCTTCATCAACCGCGTTATCTACAATCTCATAAACCAGATGATGAAGACCTCTGCCGGATGTACTTCCGATATACATACCTGGTCTCTTTCGTACGGCTTCCAAACCTTCCAGAATCTGGATTTGATCCGCTCCGTATTCTGTATTTTCTCCGCCCATTTCTTTCCTCCTGTTATATATACTTATCACCAGAATATATCTGAAAACCCCTGCGTGAAAATTATAGACAGGTTTTCAAATATATTCTGGTATCTGGACATAATAATACAAATTTATTATAGCACAAAAGCCCGTTCCTTGCCACAGCCTGAATAAAAAAGAATCCCCGAAAACGGGAATTCTTCTGTATGTTAATCTTATTCTTCAGTTTTATTGATGAGGTACTGATAGACATCTCTCTTCGTCATTCCTCTGTCATTTGCTACCATTTTCATAGCTTCTTTTCTTGAATGTCCCTGATTTTCATAGATTTCCATGTGTTCTTCTATGGTAATTTTTTCCCAGGATGCCTTCTGTTCCTCTTCCATCTCCTGTCTGCTTCTGCCTTCAATCACAAGCACACACTCTCCAAGTGGCTTCTCTGTCTGATAATAGAGGATCAGCTCCTCGATAGTCGTATGGAATGCAGTCTCATATCTTTTCGTCAGTTCCCTGCAAAGAGTCATTCTGCGATTTCCGAGAGTTTCCTTCAATTCCTCCAGAGTTCTTACCAGTCTGTGAGGAGCCTCATAGAGAATGATAGTTCTCGTTTCATTCTTCAGTTCTTCCAGAATCAGTTTTCTTTCTTTTTATCTGCCGGAAGAAATGCTTCAAAAGCGAATCTTCTGGTTGGAAGTCCGGACAGAGTCAGGGCAGTGATACAGGCAGCAGGTCCCGGAAGAGAAGTTACTTCAATCCCCGCTTCATAACACATTGCCGCAAGCTCCTCTCCCGGATCTGAGATCCCCGGAGTTCCCGCATCTGTGATCAGTGCAATATTCTGCCCTTCCTGCATTTTACTGATCAGAACATATGCCTTATCAATTTTGTTGTACTCATGATAACTGGTCATAGGTGTTTTTATATCAAAATGGTTCAGCAGTTTAATACTGTTTCTGGTATCCTCTGCTGCAATAAGATCCACTTCTTTCAATGTTCGAAGTACCCGGAGTGTAATATCCTCCAGATTTCCTATGGGTGTTGCACACAAATACAATTTACCACTCATAATTTGTTTCCTCTCATATTACTTTGCAAATAAAATTCGGTTAAATCATATCATAAATCTTCAGTATATTTTCTGTATAGACTCCCGGCTCTTTATATACGATCAGAGGAGGTTCCACTGTAACTCTGGAATTTCCTCCCTTTAATGCCTCGATCAGAACCATGTTTGGTTCTCTGTCTATGTATGGATATACAAGCTGCATCCTTTTCGGTTCCAGACGATACTTTGTGAGAACATTCATAATCTCAGCCAGTCTGAACGGTCTGTGGACCATATAAAATCTTCCACGTTCTTTCAGAACCTTTGATGCCTGGCTCACCACATCCTCCAGATTACAGAGTACTTCATGTCTGGCAATTGCTTTTGGCATATCCGGATTGCGAAGTCCATGCTGTCCGATCATATAAGGCGGATTACTTGTCACTACATCAAAAGAAGCTGCCCCAAAAATATCAGCAGCCTCCTTAATATCACCCTGTACGATCTCAACATCGTCCTCCAGATGATTATATCTGACACTGCGTCCGGCCATATCTGCACACTCTTTCTGAATCTCAAGACCTGTAAAGTGTTTCCCATTTGTTTTGGTTTTAAGCAGGATCGGGATAATTCCCGTTCCTGTTCCCAGATCCAGAGCAGTCTCACCCTTTTTTACTTTTGCAAAGCCGGAAAGAAGAACTGCATCCATCCCAAAACAGAATTTATCCGGATCCTGTATCACATAATATCCGTTCTGAAGATCATCTATACGTTCATTATCTTTTACCAGCTGATCAGTCATTTAATTTGGAATCTCCTTTTTTATCTTCCAGATTTCCAAGTTCTTTTAATTCTTTTTCAGAGACTTTGACTTTCTTCTTTCTCGGTCTGAATTTCAGGTCATCTACCGGAAATTCCTGAATTTCTTTCTCGTCATTGATCTCTACAATTACCTTTACACGTTGACGAAGCACGTTTACACTGTGTACAGTTCCGGTAAGCCCATCCGGAGTTGTAACTGTATCTCCCAGTCCCGGAAGCTTTTTATTCAGCTCTTCATATGTTTCCTGCTCGTTCTTCAGGCAGCACATCAGTCTTCCGCACACACCGGAAATCTTTGTCTGGTTAAGGGACAGATTCTGCTCTTTTGCCATCTTTATGGATACAGGTGCAAACTCAGACAGATATGTGTGGCAGCACAGACATCTTCCGCAGATACCGATTCCTCCCAGAATCTTTGTCTCATCGCGAACACCAATCTGGCGAAGTTCGATACGCGTTTTAAAAATTGCTGCCAGATCTTTTACCAACTGGCGAAAATCAATTCTGCCGTCAGCAGTGAAATAAAACAGCACTTTATTATTATCAAATGTATACTCTGCATCTATCAGTTTCATTTCCAGACCATGTTCACGAATCTTCTTCTGACAGATTTTAAATGCCTCTCTCTCTCTGACTCTGTTCTGTGCCTCTCTCTCGTCGTCCTCCTTTGTTGCCACACGAAGAACTTCTTTGAGAGGGTGAACAACATCTTCCTCACCTACTTCTCTTGGTGCAAGTACGACTTTCCCGTATTCAATTCCCCGGGCTGTCTCCACGATCACGTGATCGCCTGTTTTAATTTCATAATCTTTAGGACTGAAATAATAAATCTTGCCTACATTACGAAATCTCACGCCTACTACTTTTGTCATTCTATTTCTCCCTGATCGTCAGGAACAGCAATTCAAATGCCAGATCAAAATTAACATTTGCTTTCAGACGTACCTTTGTCTTCTGAATAGAATCCAGAATGCTCTCCAGATTCTCGTAGGAACGCTGCTTTGCCTGTTCTCTGATAAAATTAATTTCCTGTTTAAATACCAGATTGTCAATCTCCTGTGTTGCCTTAAACATCAGGACATCCCTGAACCAGAACTGGAAAATATCCAGATAATCGTTGATATTCTGTTTGTCCTCAGAAAGACTCTTAATCGCATCTGACAGTTCATAAACTTCCATGGTGTTTGCATATTTAAGAATCCTCAGTGCATTCTGAGTCATCTCTGCAAACTCCTGAGAAGTAGCTGCTTCTTTTGCCCTTCCAATACTGCCCTGTGCAAAGGATGCATCAATCTCCGCCTGGTAATCCGGAACATGAAGATGCTCCATCAGATATTTCTTTACAAGACCGTCATCCACTACCTTCAGATCAAGACGAACACATCTTGACTGAATAGTCGGCAGCAGTCCCCCGATATTATTAGTCAGCAAAAGAATCACTGCATATTCCGGCGGCTCTTCAATTGTTTTAAGAAGAGCATTCTGTGCCTGTGGTGTCATAAGATCTGCATCTGCAATAATATAAATCTTGTAAGGACTGTAATATGGTCTGATATCTATATCATTGATCACCTGATCCCTGATCTCGTCAATTGTGATCGTTCCAGGTTTCTCATGACTGACCATAATAATGTCCGGATGATTCTTACCCATCGCCTTTTTGCAGGAGTCGCATTTCTGGCAGGGTTCTGTACCTCCGGCCTCACACTGAAGTGTTGCCGCAAAAGTCCCTGCAAGGAGCTTCTTACCAGAACCTGGTTCGCCGGTAAAAATATAAGAATGCGATATTTTTCCTGATTCTATTGCATTTTTTAAATGTCCGATAATCTCTTCATGTCCGATAATATTGTTAAATCCCATCATAAGAATCACCTCACCAGTCCGTTTTGTAAGATATTATACCATAAAAGAAGAACTATTGCACAGACTTTATATAATTTGCGATTTCTTTCACACAGTCATCAAGATTTATATTCTGAAAACGTTTCTCTATCCCTGCGTTCAGAATATTTTCCTCTGAAAAATCCGACTGATCTGCAATAAATCTTCTACACATTTCCTCATATCTTGGATTTTCCTGTTCTCTCTCTCTATTAAGAGCACGACTCAGTCTTTCTCCATCTTCTACCTGGACATAAACAGGACAGACTGCATCTTCCCCATAGTATTTACGCATCTTTTTAAATGACTCCAGAGTACCGATTCCCAGATAATCGGAATCTGCAAGGTTCACCTGACCATCATCTGCAGTGAAATAAGTCCATATCCCATAAACCGTATGATATGCTCTCTCCTCGATAAGATTTCCGTTTTTTCTGAATTCTTCCAGTTTTCCGTCATCTACAAAATAATAATTTTTTCCATCCTGCTCTCCTGCCCTGATCGGGCGGGTTGTATACAGAATAAGTGTTTTCAGATTCAATTCTTTATGTGCGACCAGAAGTGAATAGATTCTGTCTTTTCCGGATGCACTCTTTCCCATGATGTAAAAAATCTTTCCCATATCTGTTATGTTATTCCTTTGCCGGACTGTATTCTTCCTGTCCAATTTCATTTCGGGCAGCTACGCAGATTGTTTCAGCAGATGTATCACTGAGTCCCTGTACTTCCAGCCCCTGTTCCATGTATCTTCTCACATTTCTTACAAATTGTCCAGTTATCTGCTCTCCCGGCACAATAATCGGAATTCCGGGCGGATACAGATAAGCAAACTCTGCACTGACTTTGCCAACACTTTCTTTCAGAGAATATCGCCTTTGCTGCGCATCCACTGCCTGAGAAATTGTCATAAGCTGTGTCATTCTCGCATGAGAAGTATGATACTGCGATTCCTCCGACTCATCTGTTTGCTGTATCTCTGCATCAATCTCTTCAATTGCAGTACACAGTCTCTCAAATCCCTCTTCTGTATCTCCCACTGCTGCAATTCCAAGAACATATTTCTCAGCCGCCATTTCCATTTCAATGTGATATCTGTCACGAAGTATCTGATGGAGAAGATGTCCGTTAACAGAAGTTCCGACTGTGGAGAACAACAGCTTGGATCTGTCAAAATCATAGATTCCACTGCCTTCGATCATAGAACCTTCGATCAGTTTTATTTTTTCACACTTTGAAAGACGCTGTCTGGCCTTCTCCAGATTGAAGGTAAATTCGCGAAACATTTGCTGCCCGTCTTTTCTCAGTTTATCCATACATGCATCCATACTCGCCATCAGAATATACGACGGACTGCTGGTCTGGTAAATCCCCATAAATCTCTTTATCTTTTCCACATCTGCCATATCACTGCATATATGAAGCACCGCCGTCTGAGTCATAGATGGCAGCGTTTTATGGAAACTCTGTATTACAATGTCAGCTCCCAGATCAGCAGCAGACACCGGAAAATATTTAGAATAATGAAGATGTGCACCATGTGCTTCATCCACAATAAGAGGAATCTTATGTCTGTGTACAACTTCTGCAATTGTCTTTATATCAGACACAACGCCGTCATATGTAGGCGAAGTAAGCAGAAAAGCCTGCACATCCGTATTTTCTTCCAGATATCTTTCCACACGTTCAGGAGAAATTCCTCCGTTTATCCCCAGTCTCTGATCTTCATGTGGATAAATATAGACCGGCTGAAGCTCACGTAAATACAATGCATGGTAAACAGCCTTGTGACAGTTCCTCGCGACAAGTATCTTCCCACCTTTATTTACACTTGCACTGACTGCTGCCAGAAGAGCCGCCGTACTTCCATTTACACTGAAGAAACATTTCTTTGTCCCATAAATCTGAGCTGCATATTCCTGTGCTTCTTTCAAAATTCCTTCCGCATGATGAAGATTGTCAAATCCTGAAATCTCTGTAATATCTCTCTCAAAAAGAAAATCATCTGCTGAAGATGCCCTGTTTCTCTTATGCCCCGGCATGTGAAACGGATAATAGTCAGACTGCCCATAGCTTTCTAATTTTTTATATAATCTTTCCATTTTTTTCCTTTTTATACTATAGCAATCCTCATAAATAATGCATATTGCTATAATTTCCAATACTCGTTCCAAATTTCCCACTGATTATTGCCTTTTCGTGCCTGAAATATGGAACTTCCCTGATTCAGTTAAACTTTAAATCTGTATCCTACGCCCCAGATTGTTTCAATATACTGAGGTTTTGCAGTATTAAATTCAATTTTCTCCCGGATCTTCTTGATATGGACAGTGACTGTTGCAATATCTCCCACAGATTCCATATCCCAGATTTCCCGGAACAACTCTTCCTTGGTAAACACTCTGTTCGGATTCTCTGCAAGGAAGGTAAGCAGATCATATTCCTTGGAAGTAAATGTTTTCTCCTCTCCGTTTACCCATACGCGGCGTGCAGTCTTATCAATCTTGATCCCGCGGATCTCCACAATATCATTTTTGCGTACATTGGAACCGATCAGACGATTATATCTGTCCACTATGTGCCTTGACTCTGGCTACCAGTTCACTTGGACTGAATGGTTTTGTCATGTAATCATCTGCCCCCAGTCCCAGACCTCTGATTTTATCTATGTCATCTTTCTTTGCAGATACCATGATGATAGGAGTATTTTTTTCCTGTCTTACCTGCCTGCAGATATCAAAGCCATCCACTTCCGGAAGCATCAGATCCAGAATAATCAGGTCAAACTCCTCATTCAGCGCACGCGTCAGTCCAGTGTCTCCTCTGTTGCAGATTTCAACTTCAAATCCGGAAAGCTCCAGATAATCCTTCTCCAGATCTGCAATTGCCTCTTCATCTTCTATAATTAAAATTCTGCTCATTTCATTGGTACCTCCTGATACTTTCTAAGTACAAAATACATGATTGTGCCGATTCCAAGCCTGCTGGTTGCCCAGACCTTTCCTCCATGATCCTCCAGGATCTTTTTCACAATGGAAAGACCGATTCCGCTTCCTCCCTTGGATGAATTTCTCGACACGTCTGTTCTGTAAAAACGATCAAAAATAGACGGCAGATCCTTTGCTGCAATTCCCTTTCCATTATCTTCAATTTCAACCTGAATAAAATCTCCCACATCCTTTATGCGAATCTGGATGATACCTTTGGGTTTATCCATATATTTGATAGCATTGCTGATAATGTTATGAATAACACGCCGAATCTGTTCTCCATCTGCGATCACCTGCACATTATCCTCAACATAATTGGCATATACCAGTTCAATTCCTCTCGTTTCCAGTTCCAGTCCTACTTCTTCTGCGCAATCACTGAAATAATCTTCTACATTCAGTTTACTGAAAGTATATGGAATTCTGTTGGTATCAATCTTTGAATAAAAAGTCAGCTCATTGATCAGATGATCCATCTCATTCGTCTTATTATAAATAGTCTTCACATAACGGTCTATTTTCTCCGGCGTATCCGCTACGCCGTCCATAATCCCCTCTACATATCCCTTCACCGCTGTGATCGGCGTCTTAAGATCATGAGAAATATTGCTGATAAGTTCTTTATTTCTTTATCCATAAGAACTTTCTCTTCTGCTGATTCCTTCAGTCGCTTTCTCATCTCCTCAAAATCCCGGCAAAGTTCCGAAAACTCATCGTCACCATCTACTTCCAGAACAAAATCAAGATTTCCCTCTTTGATATTCTGAGTGGCTTTCTTTAATTTAACCAGCGGTGTGGCAATACTTCTGTAAATCCATAATCCAATAGATAAAGCTGTGAATACTAATATTACCGTCGCAGTAAACAGCAGATCTTTTGCAATAATCCTTACCTGTGTCTGGCTGTGGGTGGATTCCCCTACTGAAATATCATACACCACTTCCGAGGAATCCTTTGTCTGCTGTGCAAACTTTGTATGACCTAATCCGTACAAAGTTGCCGAAAATAAAAGCAGAGGAACCAGAATACTCATACCGAATCCAACTATAATCCTTGTTTTTAACTTCATCCCGATCATCCTTTATCTGTTGATTTATAAGGTTTCTATAATTTTGCCCTCTGCAAGCATTATATCATAAAGTCTGTTTTACATATCTAAATTTTCTATAAAAAGAACAGGAATCATCTGTCCTGTTCTTTCAGATAATTCCTGTTTTATCCCATTGCACTGCAATTTTTGTGATATTCTGTAATTATTCAGCATTCCACTGTCTGTGCAAGTACTGAATAGTTACGATTTTCTTATTTAAGCAAGGTATTTTTTAAGGTCATCAACTTTATCCAGATGCTCCCATGGAAGGTCTACATCCGTACGTCCGAAATGTCCATAAGCAGCTGTCTGTCTGTAAATCGGTCTTCTCAGATCAAGCATCTTGATAATTCCCGCCGGGCGAAGGTCAAAGTTCTCACGAATGATCTCAACCAGCTTTGTATCAGAAAGTTTACCGGTTCCGAATGTTTCTACGTGGATAGATGTCGGATGAGCAACACCAATCGCATAGGAAAGCTGAATCTCACATTTATCTGCAAGACCTGCTGCAACAATATTTTTTGCAACATAACGTGCAGCATACGCTGCGGAACGGTCTACCTTTGTACAGTCTTTACCGGAGAAAGCACCGCCACCATGACGTCCGGTTCCGCCGTAAGTATCAACGATGATCTTACGTCCGGTAAGTCCGCTGTCACCATGAGGTCCGCCGATCACGAAACGTCCTGTTGGGTTGATGAAATATTTTGTGTTCTCATCTACCATATCTGCCGGAATGATCTCATCGAAAACATATTTCTTAATGTCCTCATGGATCTGCTCCTGAGTTACATCCGGATCATGCTGTGTAGAGCATACTACTGCATCGATACGGCTTGGTTTTCCGGCTTCATCATATTCTACAGTAACCTGTGTTTTTCCATCCGGTCTTAAATATTTTAATGTACCGTCTTTACGGATCTTCGTTAACTGACGTGCAAGTTTGTGTGCCATGTTGATGGCATATGGCATATACTCTTCTGTCTCATTGGAAGCATAACCAAACTGGATACCCTGGTCACCTGCTCCGATGGCATCAATTTCATCTTCACCCATTTTTGCTTCAAGAGCTTTATCTACGCCAAGAGCGATATCAGCAGACTGTTCATCGATTGCCGTGATAACTGCACATGTATCAGCATCAAATCCATATTTTCCACGTGTATATCCGATTTCACGGATAGTATCTCTTACGATTTTCTGAATATCAACATATGCATTTGTTGTAATCTCACCCATAACAAGTACAAGACCTGTAGTTGTAGCAGTTTCACATGCAACACGACTCATAGGATCTTTTTCCATAAGAGCGTCAAGAATAGCATCGGAAATAGCATCACACATTTTATCCGGATGGCCTTCAGTTACAGATTCAGAAGTAAATAAAATTTTCTCCATTGTGTTCTCCTTTTTTATTCATTTACAATTGTTTCCCGACCACAGAATAACCCGCAGCCATTTATGTACTGTATCAACAGATTATTTCTCTCCGCTGATACTTTTCCGTTAACAAAAAGAAACAGCCCGAAGTAATCGGACTGTCTGATTATCTCAACAATCCTCTTATTGTTCGATCACTCGCTCAGGTTGGCACCTTCCTACACAAACAGGGGTTGCCGTGGCTTCGCAGATCCTTTGTATCTCCACCACTCTGAATAAAAGGCTATTACTAATTATTAACTTGCATTAATTAAGATTGCTGCATACCATACAATATACTTAACCCTTACAAATGTCAAGTAATTTTTTGGTATTTTTTATCATCCCACCCTGAGACGGAATTTCTGGATTTCTTTCTCATTGGATACTCTCTCAATCTCAGCACCGAGAGATCTCAGCTTATCTTCAAAATTCTCGTATCCTCTCTGGATATATACGATATCATCAACAACTGTGATTCCATCTGCTGCAAGACCTGCAATCACCAGGGCTGCACCTGCACGCAGATCCGGTGCACTTACTCTCGCACCTGTAAGCTTCTTCACACCATCAATAATTGCTGAATTTCCCTCAACTTTGATGTTTGCTCCCATACGTGAAAGTTCGTCCGCATACTTGAATCTGTTCTCAAAAATACTCTCTGTTACAATACTGGTTCCCTCTGCAAGTGCCAGAGTTACAGCAATCTGTGGCTGCATATCTGTAGGATATCCGGGATATGGAAGAGTCTTTACATGAGTACGGTGAAGTCTCTTTGGTGCACGTACACGAACTGCATCATCAAATTCCTCAACCTCACATCCAATTTCTTCAAGTTTAGCCGTAGTTGCTTCCAGATGCTTCGGAATTACATTCTTAACTGTTACATCTCCGCCTGTTGCTGCCGCAGCAAACATAAATGTACCTGCCTCGATCTGATCCGGAATAATAGAATACTCTGTACGGTGGAGCTTCTCCACACCTTTAATACGGATCACATCTGTACCTGCACCTTTAATATTTGCCCCCATACTGTTCAGGAAATTGGCAACGTCAACTACATGCGGTTCTCTTGCGGCATTTTCCAAAATAGTACGTCCCGGAGCCAATGAGGCTGCCATCATAATATTGATCGTTGCACCTACAGAGACAACGTCAAGGAAAATATGGCTTCCATGAAGTTCATCTGCTTTCGCAACAATTGCTCCATGCATGATATCTACATCTGCACCAAGCGCTCTGAATCCCTTCAGATGCTGGTCGATCGGACGGCTTCCGATGTTGCATCCACCTGGAAGCGGTACCTCTGCATGTTTATACTTACCAAGAAGTGCTCCCAGCAGATAGTAGGAAGCTCTGATCTTCTTGATATATTCATAATCAACACTTACATCTCCAATTGTAGATCCGTTAATCTTCACAGTAGATTTATCAATACGGTCTACCTGTGCTCCAATACCAGCGATCGCTTCAAGCAATACATTGATATCCCTTACATCCGGCAAATTCTCTATCAGAATCGTCTCATCAGTCATTATGGCTGCTGCAAGAATAGCAAGTGCCGCATTCTTGGCACCGGCAATCTCAACTTCACCGACTAAAGGGTTGCCTCCTTTTATAACATACTGTTCCATATCACACCTCTTATTTATTTTCACTCCATGAGCAGAATTAATGGTCACTGTTCACTCTGTTTTTCGTTTTCTGTGAACATGTAACTTCTGTTTCAAATGCATATATGTTTATACTAAACGATCATCCTATTTTAAAGTCAGTTGTATATTATATCATATATTTATCATTTGTAAACAAAAATTATTTACCACTGTCCTTTTCCCGAGCTGTAATAATCACTTTCCCTGCTCTTTGATATGTATTATCTCCAGAATTGCCCGAAGACTTTCATCCAAATCTTTCCCTTCTTCATCAATGGTAATATCTGCATATTTCTCATACAAAGGTATACGTTCTTCATACAGATCTTTCAGACTCTGACCGTCCTTTAACAGCACTCCGCGTCCTTTCAGATTTCCCAGTCTTTTGGATAAAGATTCCAGTGATAATTTAAGATATATAACCTTACCTATGGACTTCAGATGTTCCATTGCCTCCTCACAGTAAATAACACTTCCGCCGGGTGCAATGACCGTATCTGTCACATGAATGTCTGCATTAACCTGATTTTCAATTTCCTTAAATTTTTCCGGTCCGTCCTGCTCTATGATCTCTGAAAGCTTTCTTTTCTCCTGTTTCTGTATCAGAAGATCAGAATCCAGAAATTCATATCTCAATGCTTTTGCAAGAATAACTCCTATTGTACTTTTCCCTGAACCGGGCATTCCTATTAATGTCACATTATTCATGTTTATGTCCTTTCATTTTATCATACATTGTCTGCGTCTGCAAATTGCGGGTTACTGTTTCTTTTTCCGGATTTTTCTTCTTTTTTAACGCTGTATCCAAATGTTCCCAGTTTTTTACCAATTCCCAGATATTCACCATGAGAATACACCAGAGGTTTCGCATCATTCAGATGAAATTTCTTCTTCTCGTCCATATACTGCGGATCAGCATGAACTGCAAGCACATCCGCCAGAAACATATGGTGGGAACCCAATTCCAGAACCTGCCTTACTTTGCATTCAATACTCACCGGAGATTCTGCGATCATGGGAACTTTCACAAAATCCGCCTTCTCTTTGGTAAGCTTCATTTCTTTAAATTTATCAACATCCCTGCCTGAACGGACTCCACAGTAATCCGTTGCATATGCCAGTTTCTCTGTTGTCAGATTTATTACAAATTCTCCCGTCTTTCTGAGCATATCATAGGAAAAACGGGATGGTCGCACAGAAATAGACACCATCGGCGGATTCGTGCAGACAGTTCCTGCCCATGCAACTGTAATAATATTGTCATTCCCCTCTCCGTCAGAAACACTTACCATAACTGCCGGAAGTGGATAAAGCATATTTCCTGCTTTCCAGGTTTCTTTTTCCATTTCTTATTATCCTCAGCTATTCTGTCTGCTGCCATCAGTTGTAATCGTTCTGTCCGGCCTGTGCAGCTTCCATAAGTGCCGGAATCAGCTGTTTCTTACGTGAAACAACGCCTTTCAGATCAAATACACCATCCTTTGGCTCCATATGGAAAGCAATACGTGCCATTTCCTCACTTCCCTCACCATAATAGAGAAGCTCTGTAGATTCCTCAATAATATTGGTAAGCATAAAGAATACGCGGGTAACACCATGACGGCCACACTCGCTGACCATAAACGGAACCAGACGCTCTTTGATTTCTGCCAGCTCATCGCTGTCCATAGAACTGATCTGTCCAACACCAAAGTTGATCTCATCCTCAGCAATAAATTTCTTATAATCCTGATAGAAAATTTCTTCCGGTGATTTGTCTTTCAGGTTACTTCCTGCTTTAAACATCTCTTTTGCAAACTGCTCAATATTGATTCCTGCAATAAGTGCCAGCGCACCTGCCGCCATCTTGTCAGATAATGTGCAGGTAGGTGAACGAAACATCAGTGTATCTGAAATAATCGCAGCACAGAGAAGCCCCGCAATACTCGGTGAAATCTCAAGTTTCTGCTCCCCATACATTTCATACAGAATCGTTGCTGTACATCCGACCGGCTGATTTCTGAAAGAAATCGGTACCATAGTTTCCAGAGAACCCAGTTTATGATGGTCAATAATCTCCACGATTTCAGCTTTATCGATATTATCAACTGCCTGATCTTTCTCATTATGGTCCACAAGTGCTACTTTTTTCCTGTGCATATCCAGGAAATTTCTTCGGGAAATTGTTCCGATACATTTTCCCTTTTTGTTAATTACAGGGAACGCACGATGACGGTGTTTGATCATCTCATTCTGAATATCATCCGTAAAATCCTCTGTATTAAAAGTAACCAGATTATCTGTTTTCATAATATACCGTACAGGAATACTCTGGTTGATCAGTCTTGCGATCGTAAATGTATCATACGGAGACATAATAATTACAATTTCTCTCTCATGAGCAAGCTTTATCACCTTTTCGCTGACTTCAATTCCCATACCAACGATAATACAGCTAACATTCTGCGCAATCGCCTGAAGATGATCCTCTTCTCTGTCTCCCATGATTATCAGGTCATCCGGTTCAATATAGGCTTTGAGCATTTCCGGATTTGCAGTTCCCACCAGAACTTTTCCTTTTGTAAAATATCCATGCTCATTTCCCTCTACTACGGTACCAGCAATTGTCTCGGCAATTCTTCTGTACTGTGTCTTCGCTCTTGACAGCAGATAACTGTCCGTTGTATCCATATAAGTCTTAGCAATATCACCGATTGTAATCAGACCTTCCAGCTGTCCTTCTCTGTCTCTGATCGGAAGAGATACGATACTTTTATCCATCATCAGATCCCATGCATTTTTCAGAGACATACTCTTATCAGCTTCCGGACTCATACGGATATCCATATCTTTTATCTGTGTTCCAATGTTAGACAGATATCCCGGCGGCTGCATGCCGAAACGATTTAACACATATTCTGTCTCTTCATTGATCTGTCCTGCACGTTTTGGAATGTATTTCACCTTCTGAGAAGTCCTGTTTTTGATGTCCGCATAGGCAATTGCTGAACAGATGGAATCCGTATCCGGATTCTTGTGACCTATTACAAATATTTTTTCCTGATTTCTCATACAGATTCTAACCTCAATTATCTAATTTAATGTTTGCAAAAAGTGCGCCAAGAGATGTGGAAGCCTCTTCCTTTGAATCCGGAAGCTCGATCACTTCCTCCTCAATTTCCTTAGCCATCATATCTGTTGCCTCTTTGATGCTCAGACTTAATTTTCCATCTTTGACAGCAGTTACTTTTACCTTTACTTTATCTCCAACTGTCAGAACTTCTGATGGTTTCTTAATTCTCTTCTCACAGATCTGTGAAATATGAACCAGACCTGACAGACCATTTCCCAGATCTACGAATGCACCATATGGCTGTAAGCTCTCAACAACACCTTCTGTTACAAGTCCGACCTGCACATTGGAGATTTTTGTTTTTCTCTCCTCTTCTGCTTTTTCTCTTAATATTTCCTTTGCAGAGAGAATTAATCTTCCTTTTTCTTTATCAATATCGAAAACCTGAACCTGGATTGGTTTGTTCAGATATTCGTTTGTATCCTCCACATAATTCAGGGCAAGCTTTGATGCGGGAATAAATCCACGTACACCTTCTACATAGGCGATCACGCCGCCATTTACAATGCCTTTTACCACCACATCAATTACTTCTTTTGAATCCTTTAATTCTTTCAGCTTATCCCATGCAAGCACATCTGCTGCTTCTGTTCTGGACAACAGAATATTTCCATTTCCATCGTCTTTACTCACAACAGTCGCAGAAACTTCATCTCCCACATTCACCTGTTCCTTTAAAGAAAATCCCGGTTCTCTGCTGTAATCCTCTGCCGGAATAATGCCTTCCGCATAATACTTCAGATCTACCACAACTTCTTTTTCATCTACACTGATGACAGTTCCTGTAAGAATATCCCCTTCTTCAATTTTCTTAAAAGAGGCTTCCAGTTCTGTTTCGTAATCTTTCATTGATTCAGCCATTATCTGTTTTCTCCTTTACCTGGAATAAATGTAACTCTTCTCCATCTGTTACAGGATACTGAACAGTTACAAATAAAGTATATCATGTCAGCTATTTTCAAACATTATAACACAATCACTTTAATAATGGAAATCTGAATTTTCATACAGATAGTTCACACAAACGGATATTTATATGTTACAATAATATCATCAACCAACTATAGCAAATCTATAAACAAGTCCCCTGTGAGATTACAAAAATCAACGGGGAACTGCCTGTATCAGGAAAGGATATTATTATACATGAATTATGATTCTGTCCCCTTGAGGGATTTTAAAGAACTGAATGACTGGGAGACAGTTATTTTTGTCTATCAGTCTGCCCTTAAACAGGTAGAAACAAAGATTGATATTCTAAACGGTGAATTTCAGCACAGACATAAATACAATCCGATCGAACATGTAAAATCCAGAATCAAAACTCCGGAAAGCATTGTAAAAAAACTGAAACGACATGGATATGAATCCAGTATCGAGAACATGGTACGCTATGTAAATGACATCGCAGGAATCCGTATCAGCTGTTCCTTTACATCTGATATCTATCTGATCGCAGATATGATTTCCAAACAAAATGACCTGACGATCCTTGCAAGACGTGATTATATGAAAAATCCTAAAAAGAGCGGTTACCGCAGTTATCATATGCTGGTTACCACACCTGTCTTTCTCTCCGACAGTATCATTGATACCAAAGTAGAGATTCAGATCCGCACAGTTGCACAGGATTTCTGGGCGACTCTGGAGCATAAGATGCATTACAAATTTGAGGGAGACGGACCTGACTATATCACAAAAGAATTAAGAGAATGTGCGCGATATGTAGCAGAACTGGATACCCGCATGGAAGAACTCAATAATGAAATCCAGAAATATGGAAAATTATCAGATAAAAAATAAAAATCCCCGTAAAACGAGGAGTGCCCCGGCAGTGGTTTACCGGGGCTATTATTATGAAAAAATTTATGTGTAATGATAACACATTACAACGTCTTTCGTAGGTTCTTTCGAACTATCTATATAGTAGCAATCATTTATGAATAAATTATGAACTCGCAGTTAACTTTTCGTTTATTTGCACAATTATTTTATATTTTTCAATATTTTTTTATAGAATTACCACATATTTATAGTTCTCGTTTTATTTTATGCTTGTCTATCTTGTATATCTCCCATAATCTTCCATAACTATTTCGTCTTTTCACAGTTACGATTTGAGAATGAGCAGATTTTACTCAAAAAGACTCTTTGCAAAATCAGCCAGTTTATGCAGGATTCCTTTTACCTCTTCTTTACCAATCCCCATTTCTTCCAGTTTATCATATGCCTTCGTCACAGCACTCCTGAGCTGTTCCTCATCAATATCAGAATCCTTGATCTGTTTAACAATCTTTATGATTCTGTTCTCTTCTTCCTCCGAAAGGCTAACTCCTGCAGTACTCTCCGCAGTCTGGATCAGCGATCTGATCTGATCATCTGAAATATCCTGTTTTGCTGCCTCATTTTTCACATACATAATGATATCAACTACTTTGTCCGGATCTGATACAAGAGAATCAATCTCATTATCAGAAATAATCTCCTGTACAGATTCCGAAGTATCTGCTGCCATCGCCGGTACTGCCGGTGTCGTACATGTAATTGCTGCCGCAATAATAAGTATTCCTGCTTTTTTTATTCTCATGATTTAATTACCTCCATACTTTTGCCAGTCAATAATAAGTCTCTGTCTTTTCACTGTCAGCAGATTACAGACAATGAACAGGCATTTTCATTTACCGGCTCATTATATCAGAAATCTTATGCCTTCTGTAAAATAAATATCCCAATTTCTCTCTTCATAATTCCTTCGACATTTGTTCAAATTTTTTTCACATCTTAAACACGATTTTCTCATAATTGCAGGATATACTAAAGCTATAAAAATAATAAAGCCAACGTTATTTTTATAAAATTTCTTTTTCATATGTTGATTGCCGGAAGAGGCAATTAACTCTCCTTCCTTTTAAAAAATAAATTTGAACGTAATATAAAAAGCATCCGCTTAGCCACCGGATGCTTTTTATATTTATCTTTTTATGAAATTTCTGTAAATGCATTTGCCAGCTGTGCAAACTGTGCCAGTGTCAGTGCTTCTCCTCTGACACTCAGGGAAAGTCCACACATCCCCAACGCCTGCTCAATCTGTTCTTTAGAAAATGGTATCTCCTGTGAATTCTTCAGACCATTCACCAGTGTCTTCCTTCTCTGGTTAAAAGATGCTCTGATAATACGAAACATCAGCTTCTCATTCTTTACCTCAACCGGCGGTTTTTCATATCGTTCCAGTCTGATCACCGCACTTCCCACTTTAGGTCTTGGCATAAAACAGTTGGGCGGTACATTTGCCACGATCTTTGGTTTCGCATAATATTGCACAGCCAGTGAAAGCGCCCCGTAATCTTTTGTTCCGGGTCCTACCTGCATTCTGTCCGCAACTTCTTTCTGTACCATAATAGTAATAGAATCAACAGGAACCTGATTCTCAAACAATCCCATGATGATCGGGGTAGTAATGTAATATGGCAGATTGGCAACAACCTTGATCGGACGCCCCTGATTTTTTTCCAGTGCAAGCTGGCGGATGTCTACTTTGAGGATGTCGTTGTTGATGACTGTCACATTATCCCAATCTTTCAGAGTGTCGTCCAGAATAGGAAGCAGTGTTTTATCAATCTCAACTGCTGCCACTTCCCTTGCTGCTTCAGCCAGATACTGTGTCATGGTTCCGATTCCCGGTCCAATCTCCAATACAAAATCATCCTTTGTGATCTGTGCAGAATCTATAATCTTATCCAGAACATGAGTATCGATCAGAAAGTTCTGACCAAACCTTTTCTGGAATGCAAAATTATACTTCTGAAGCACTTCTATGGTATACTTTGGATCTCCTAGATACGGTCTGGGCATAATCTTTACTCCTTTTTCTTTATTACCTGTAACTGTACAAATACGCATTATTTAGTAAAATCTTTCTCGTACAGAACAATATATCCATCTCTGTCTATACGTTTCTTAGATACATTTCGTTTAAATTTACGGATTCCTCCCTGTGATTTTGCAATCGCAGCATCTATCAGTTCTTTTACTGCGCCAACATTCATAGGAGAATCCTCTTTCTGGTTAATTCCAATCAGATTATACAGCGCAAGCATTCCCATCTGATCAATAGCATAACCATTCTCTTTTGTATAAACCCTTGCAAAATTGACAAGTTCATCATTGGTAAACACAGGAATATTGATCATTGAAGTAAACTTCTTTGCGAATTTCGGATATCTGGCAATCAGTTTTCGCATACCAATCTTCTCATCTTCCACGATTACTGTAAGTCCGTCTGTATTAACTTCCATGGCTTTGTCAAGCATCTCTACTGTTTCCGGTGTCAGCTGATTTGCATTTTCGATCACAAGAAAGCCACCTGCCAGCTTTGAAAAAATCTTATAAATATTTTTTCCGTTGATCTGATCTGCAAAAACATATGCTACTTTTGACGCTTCCAGATTCAGTTCTTTACAGATTGCCGGAATCAGGCCTGAGATCAGTCTGGTCTTTCCGCATTCCTTACCGCCCATCACAATAATATTTCCAGTTTTAGAAGTCTTGTCTGCTGCAGCCATCTGTACATCATATAAAGTATCCACAAGCTGTTCTTTCATACCCGGAACCTTTACAAAATATGTAAATAACTGCTTCTCATCATCTGTAAGTTCTTTTTCTCTTGGTACGATATCCCTTGGATCTGCTCCATTTTCCGGCTGGATAGATTCTATAAAACGTTCCAGCTCCTCTTCTTCTGTCAGGGGTTGGGCTTCTTCCGTTCCCTCTGTATCATCTTCCGGATTCAGATCTGTATTCCCCATCGGTCCATGGAGAAATTCCTCTTCAGCTCTTCTGAGATCTTCTTCTGTAACCTCATCTTCTTCTTCAGCTTCTTCTATTTCCGGCTGCACCGGTATTTCCTTTTTCGGTTCTTCATCCGGCTTTGGATCAGCAACCTTTATATCTTTTATATCTCCGCTGAGGAAATCCGGTTCTTCCAGTTCCTCTGAAATATCATGGGCTTTTATTTCTTTATCATCAACATCAGTTTCTGAACTTTCTTCCTGTACTTCTTCTGTTTTTGACTCTTCTTCCTTCGGAATCTCAATTCCCTGCGCACTGGCAGCAGCAAGGATCGTATCCTCCAGATTCAACTCTTTCCCTTCCAGATCAAAAGAATCCATATTCAGTTTCGTCTCAGCAACTTCCTCAACTTTCGGCGGTTTGCTCAGTTCCATATTTTTCATGGATGCCGGAATATTTAATTCAGGCATCTTAATTGCAGCCATGGGTTCTGCCCCCGGTTTTTCAGGTTCTGCCTCCAATTCCGGAACATTTTCAGGTTCTTTCTGTGACGCATCACTCTTTATGATTTCTTCCGGAATCTCATCTTCCCTGGTGATACCAGCCTCGTTAACCATATCCATGGATTCTTCCGGAAACTCTTCTTTCTCTTCCTGAGTCTTACCTCCAAAGACATCCCTGATCCCCTTTGAAATCTTTTCCTGCATGCCTTCCATGCTGACCTGAACTTCCGGCTCATTGTTTTCTGTCGTTTCTTCCACTTCTTCAGCTTCAGGCTCTTCCTGCGCTTTTACTTCTGTTTCCGTTTTTTTCTTCTCCAGTTCTTTCGCCTGCTCTGGTGTAAGAAGTTTCGGAACAAACTGTTTCTCAAATTTTGCTTTCTCAGCACCTGTCAGCTCACCCATTCTCATTTTAAGATCATAGGCTTTCATAACATATTTGCCTTCACTGAACCAGAGAATGATTTCATTGCATAAATCCAGACATTTCTGTTTTTCTCCTGCTTTGTAATACAGGGCTGCCAGTTCATATGACCATTTCTCTGTAAATTCCTGTTCTTTATACTCTTCCAGGATTCTGATCTGCTCATTTAATGAAGAATTTTTTGCCCTTGCAATCTTGTACTGCAGAATATATTGTGTACTGTCATTCGAAGCCACCTGCTTATACTCTTCAAAAAATTCTTCTGCTTCATTGATATCATCCATTCGCAGAGAGATCTCAATCAGACGGTAAAGAATATTTTTTCCAATAGATGCCTTATGATATGCAAGAAGGAAAATCTCCTTACTGTCCTCATATCTTCCGTTTGCTGCATATATTTCACCGACAACACATAAGGTGCGGACATTTTTGACGCGTCTCCAGTCTATGCTGTCTACAATGTTCATGGCACCTTTATAATCTTTGTCCTGAACCAGCTTATTAATCTCTTCAAGTTTTATCCGAAATTCTTCTTTATCCAATGCATTCACCAACTTTCCATAATTACGCTCAGTGTATCATAAGCCCATACCCTTGTCAAAAGATTGTTTCTTCTTACACAGGCTGTGATACTGTTCCCTGAACTACCTGAAATACCTTATTTATCTGAAACTGATGACTGATAAAATCATCCAGCCCTGTACATGTTATCAATGTCTGGATATCACTGATACTGTCCAGAAGATAATTCTGCCTGCTGCTGTCCAGCTCGGACAGAACATCATCCAAAAGCAGAACCGGTGTGTCTTTTATTTTTCTCTTTACTATATATATTTCTGATAATTTAAGTGAAAGTGCCGCTGTCCTCTGCTGTCCCTGAGAACCGTATTTCCTGATATCAATCCCATTTGCCATTACACACAGGTCATCTCTGTGTGGGCCTGCGGATGTCAGTCTCATCCTCATATCTCTTTCTCTGTTGGCACAAATGGTACTTTCCAGTTTCTCTGCTGTACAGTCCGGTTCATAAATAACGTTCAGTTCTTCCAATCCCCCTGTAAGATTACCATGTATTTTTCGAACCGTTTCATTTAGTTCTTTAATAAATTCACTGCGCTTGTCAATAATCTTCCGTCCATATTCAGCCATCTGTATATCCCAGATATCCAGTGTATCTTTAAGTGAAGGCTGAACACTGAGATCCTTCAGCAATTTATTTCTCTGATTTACAATATGGTTATATGAAGCCAGATCTGTAAGATATATTTTATCTAACTGGCACAGTTCCAGATCAAGAAATCTCCTTCTCTCACCCGGACCATTTTTTATAATATTCAGATCCTCAGGAGAAAAAAACACCAGATTAACTACTCCGAAAAGCTCACTGGCCTTCCGGATAGGAAGACCATTGATCGCAACGCCTTTTGCTTTATTCTTTTTAAGATGCATATCAATCCTGTAGGAAAGCTCATCTCTTTTTACCATCATCCTGATATGAGATTCATCCTTTCCAAACTGAATCATATCCTTATCTCTGCTTCCTTTATGCGATTTTGTAGTTCCGCAAAGACAAAGTGCCTCCAGGATATTGGTCTTTCCCTGAGCGTTATTGCCGTAAAATATATTCGTCCCCTGTGCCAGATCGAGTTCCAGAGAATCATAATTTCTGAAATTTTTTAACTGAACAGATTCAATATACATTTATTCACCTGATCACTTTAATTTCTTTTCCATCATAAGAAACGATGTCACCTTCATAAACCTTTCGGCCACGACGGTCATCTATCTCTCCGTTTACTTTTACCAGTCCGTCAGTGATCACATATTTCGCTTCAACCCCGTCCTGAACCATATCTGCAAGTTTCAGTAACTGCCCCAGTTTTATAAATTCATCTCTGATTTTAATTTCTTCCATTTTCATTTACTCCCTATCTTGCCTGATTCTGGTTGATATTTACAGGCAGAATCAAATATGTGTAATTTTCCTCGTCATCCCTGATAAAACATGGTGCTTTTGGATTTACGAGGTAGATACTGATTGTTTCATCATCGATTACTTTGAGTGCATCGATCAGAAATCTTGGATTAAAGCCAATAAGGATATCTTTGCCCTCTTTATCAATATCAATATTTTCATTCATGGAACCCATTGCAGAATCAATACGTAATTCCATAGAATTATCTGTAATTTCAATAATGATCGGTTTCTTTTCTCCCTCTCTTACCAACAGAGTGGCTCTGTCGATACAGTCCAGAAATTCTTTTTATTAATTTTAATTTTGGTTTCGTAATCGCTGGAAAGCATCTGATCAATACGGAAATATTCTCCATCGATTAATCTGGAAACAACAATAGTCTGGTCAAACTCAAATAAAATATGATTTTTTGAGAAATAAATATTTACAATATCATCAATTTCACCGGATAAAATCTTACTGATCTCATTAAGTGTTTTGCCAGGTACCACCACTTTGCGGTCAGCATAATCTTTTTTCAGTTCCATACGTCTGATCGCAATACGATGTCCATCGAGAGATACTATTTTCAGGTAGTTATTTTTGATTTCAAAAAGTTCACCGGTCATCAGCTTATTGGTTTCATTGGAGGCAATTGAGAAAATAGTCTGTCTAATCATCTCTTTTAATGTGAATTGAGAGATAGTAAGACTTTCTTCTTTCTCAATCAGTGGGAGATATGCAAAATCTTCTCCGGATTTACCAGGTATCGTGAATTTTGCTTTCTCACAGGTAATGGTGGCAGTAAGTTTCTCATCTGTTTTAATAGTTACCATATTGTCTGGCAGTCGACGAATGATTTCATAGAAAATTTTTGCATCCAGTGCAATGATTCCTTTTTCTTCAATGGTTCCATCAACAATTGTTTCTATACCGAGTTCCATATCATTAGTAGTAAATTTAATCTGGTTTGTAGTAGCATCAATCAGAATACATTCCAGAATTGGCATTGTTGTTTTAGAGGGAACTGCTTTCAGTGAGATGTTTACACTTTTGAGCAAGTTGATTTTCTGGCAAATGATTTTCATAATGTGTATAACTTCCTTTCTTGGGTGATGTGGTTTTTTATAGATAAATATATAAAAGGAATCCGTCGTCGCCGCCGTAGGGGATGTGAATATGTGAAAAACTCCATTGAAGGTTGATTTTTCAAGGAGTTCAGATATGGATAACTTCGTGTAAAGGTGTGCTTAAAGTATGTGTATAACTTGTGTATAACCGAAGCGCCAAAAAAGCGGCGAAAAGTTATACACACTTATACACATTCAATCAACATCTTATACACATGTTATACAGTCAGTTATCCTCATCCCTGTGGATTAATTTTTTTCTTTAAAGTTTCAATGGTGTTTTTAAGGTTTTCATCGTTGTTGATTTCTTTTTCAATTTTGTCGATGCCGTGCATAATGGTAGTATGATCACGATTTCCAAGACATTTTCCGATAGATTTCAGCGGAGTTGAGATGATTTCTCTGCATAAATACATGGCAATCTGGCGGGGGGTTACAATTTTGGAGTTACGCTTATTTCCACAGAGGTCATCCACTGTAACATCAAAATGTTCAGCAACCATGGAAATAATATAATCCGGCGTGATGACTTTCTTTTCATCAGGGGAAATAATATCCTTTAACGCCTGTTCGGCAAGTTCAAGTGTAACTTCCTTTTTTTCAAGTTTGGCAAAAGCCATCACCTTGTTGATCGCGCCTTCCAGTTCGCGGATATTGGATTTAATATTGTTTGCAATGTATTTGATTACTTCCTCGTTAATATCATATCCATCCATTTCTTCCTTCTTATGAAGAATTGCCATTCGGGTTTCGTAATCCGGCAGTGTGATATCTGCGATCAGGCCCCATTCAAATCGTGAACGGAAACGTTCTTCCAGGATTTCCATATCTTTTGGAGGTTTATCTGACGAAATAATAATCTGTTTTTTGGCACTGTGCAGGCTGTTAAAGGTATGGAAAAATTCTTCCTGTGTAGATTCCTTTCCTATAATAAACTGAATATCGTCGACAAGAAGAACATCAATGTTTCTGTATTTTTCACGAAACTTGGTCATTGCCGAGTTATTTCCATTACGGATTGTTTCGATCAGTTCGTTGGTAAACTCTTCACTGGTAACGTAAAGTACTTTGCTGTTTTCATCATGATCAATAATGAAATGAGCAATAGAATGCATCAGATGAGTTTTTCCCAGACCTGCACCGCCATAGATAAAGAGCGGATTGTAGGTATCACCCGGGGATTCGGCAACTGCAAGAGCTGCTGCCTGGGCAAATTTATTATTGCTTCCGACTACAAAGGTATCAAAAGTGTATTTTGGATTCAAATGAGCTTCCTCGCAGCGTGCGTCCTGAGACTGCGCTTTTGGAGAAACTTCCTCTTTTTTCGGAACATCTTCCGGCAATATGAAATTGATGTCACAGTTTTCCATTCCGGTAACTTCACTGATCGTTACCTGAAGTGGAAGTTTATATTTTTTACTTATATAATTGAGACCTACCTGCTCTGAAGGCACGATAATAGTGACAACATTGTCAACTACTTCGTAAACAGTAAGTGGTTTTAGCCAGGTATTAAAAGAAACGTCGGACAGATCATGTTCTGTCTTGACGATTTGCAGGATTTCGTCCCATTTTTCCACAACTTTGTTCATTTTCTGGTTCTCCCGGTTCGTATTACTTCTATATTAAGTGTGTATTGATAATATTGAGTTTTCCACAAACTCTGACCGTATTCTTAAAAAAGACATAAATATCCTTATATATATTATAATAAAATGCCTGTTTTCGCAATGTATATTTGAGGGAAATGTGGAAAAAAGTTATCCCCACTTTTTATGTGGATTAGTGTGGATAACAGTGGAAAAGCCAATTCCGGTTACCATAATGTGACGTTATTCTTTTAAAAACGATAAAAAATGGGGATAATTTTATGCACAGTAAGAAAAGTAGAAATAAAAGCATTTTTTTGAAGATATGTGTAAAATAGACAGGAGAAAGTGGAAAGATATATAGGTATTCCACAAGTTATCCACAAGTTATCCACAAAATGTGGATAATATTACGTAAACCAATTATGTAATCCACAATGGCATAAAAAACCATTTAAATCTTTGTGTAAATAATACTTGACGAATCCACCCTTTATGAATATAATTGAAATGATGTTCTAATAAGTAAAGTTGGCGGGCAGGAGAGCTGTAGAATCCGGTGTCTGTCATACTTAAAAAGTTACAAAATTTAACATGGATAATAGATAAAGGAGGTGCTTTACCTATGAAAATGACATTTCAGCCAAAAAAGAGATCCAGAGCAAAAGTTCATGGTTTCAGAGCTCGTATGAGCACAAAGGGTGGTCGTAAAGTATTAGCTGCCAGAAGATTAAAAGGAAGAAAGCATTTATCAGCCTAAGAATAAGACCGCAATTATGTGGTCTTTTCTTCTCTTAAAAAAGAGATCAGGAAAGGGGATTCTATGCAAAGATCAGAGTCCTTAAAAAAAAATCAAGATTTTCAAAAAGTATACAGAAATGGAACATCAAAAGGTAATCGGTATCTGGTGATGTACGTACTGAAAAATCAGTACATGAAGAATCGTCTGGGAATATCAGTAAGTAAAAAAGTAGGGAATAGTGTGGTTCGCCACAGACTCACCAGATTGATAAGAGAAAGTTATCGGTTGAATGAAGCGGAATTTGAAAACAGTTTGGACATTGTAGTAGTTGCACGCCCACAGGCAAAGGACAGAACCTATCAAGAGATAGAGAGTGCGCTGATGCATCTGGCGGGAAAGCACTGCATAGCAGGTAAGAACAATGATAAAGAAGTTTCTGATCAGAATAATTAAACTCTATCAAAAGTATATATCACCGATGAAGAGAACAAAATGTCCTTATATTCCCACATGTTCTCAATATGGTTTAGAAGCAATCGAAAAATATGGTGCATTAAAGGGTGGTCTTCTTGCGGTATGGAGGATACTTCGCTGTAATCCTTTTTCCCACGGAGGCTATGACCCTGTACCGTAAAGACAGGAATGTACTTGAAAATTGAATATTGATCGATCGAAGGAACCTCCTGTCATTTATGGATTCTAGGAGGAAATGAACTTGGAAATGATTTTAGCGACAAAGAGCAGCACTCCTATCATTGGTCAGCTTGCGACCGTTATGGGATGGATCATGGATGGTATTTACAGATTGCTGAATATCTTTGGAATTCAGAATATCGGTCTTTGTATTGTCATCTTCAGTATCCTTATTTATGCTCTTATGACCCCACTGCAGATCAAACAGCAGAAATTCTCTAAGCTGAGTGCAATCATGCAGCCGGAACTTCAGAAAATTCAAAAGAAGTACAAGGGAAAAAACAACGATACTGCTGCAATGCAGAAAATGCAGGAGGAAACACAGGCTGTATATCAGAAATACGGCGTATCTCCTACAGGAAGCTGTGTACAGCTTGCAATCCAGTTCCCTATTTTGATGGCCTTATATCAGGTAATTTATAAAATTCCGGCATATGTAGGAAGCGTAAAGGATATCCTTGCATCTGCAGTTACCAGTATTACAGGTGTAAACGGATATACAGATATCCTTCAGCAGTTTATTACAGATAATAAGATGACAAGAGTTCAGCTTATTATGGATGGAAGTAAAGCTACAAGTAATTCAGTCACAGACTTTTTGTATGCATTATCACCTTCCCAGTGGAAAACACTTGCTGAGACAAGCCAGTTTGCAGGATTTACTGATACGCTGAACAGTACTGCAAAAGAGATTTCACATGTGCAGAATTTCTTTGGTCTGAATATCGCTGATCAGCCACTGACTTATATTAAAGCAGTTTTTGTAGGTGGATCTGTTCTTCTTGCTATCGTTGCGATTCTTATTCCGATACTTGCATGGGCTACACAGATGATCAACTTAAAGCTGATGCCTCAGGCAGCACAGCAGGGCGGCGATTCACAGCAGGACGCAATGATGAATTCCATGAAGACAATGAATATGGTAATGCCGCTGATGTCAGCAGTATTCTGTTTCACATTCCCGGTAGGTCTTGGTATTTACTGGGTAGCAAGTGCAGCAGTAAGAAGTGTGCAGCAGGTTGTTATCAATAAAAAGATGGATAAGATCCAGATTGAAGACCTGATCAGTGAGAATATGAAGAAGATGGAAAAGAAGCGTGAGAAAGCGGGACTTCCACCTCAGAAGATTACAAATCAGGCCCATCAGAGCGCCAAGAATATCAATAAGATTGAAAAAGGCAGCAGCAATACAAATGTTGAGACAAGAGCCAAGAAGGTTGAAGAAGCTTACAAAGACGCTGCGAATGCAAAACCTGGCAGCATTACTGCAAAGGCCAATCTGGTAAAAGCATTTGATGAGCGTAATAAGAAGAAGTAGTCAGGAACGGAGGGGTTGGCATGGAGGATTATATCCAGTTTTCAGCGAAAACAAAGAGTGAAGCAATTACAAAAGCATGTATCGAGCTTGGCGTATCCAGTGACCAGCTTGAGATTCAGGTAATAAGTGAAGGCAGCAACGGATTTTTCGGAATCGGAAGCAAGCCTGCAGTAATTAAGGTTCGTAAGATTGAGCCGGTTTCTGAGGAAGAAGAAATGAAGGAGATCGTAGAGACAGTGAAACTTGATTCCTTCAAAGAGGAAGCCCCGGTTCAGGAAGAAAAGAAAACGGAAGCTATAAAACCGGTAAAGAAAGAAATCAAAGAGCCGAAAGCTGTTTCTGAGAAACCAAGACAGCCAAAACCTGTAAAGGAAAGGGCTGCAAAAGAAAAACAGCCGAGAGAATTCAGAGAGCCAAAAGAGAAACAAGTCAGAGAAAAGACGGCTAAACCGGCAAAGCCTGTTGAGATCCTTACAGATCCGGAAGAGATTAAAGAAGTAGAAAACAGAGCAAAGGTATTCCTTCGTGATGTATTTGCGTCCATGAATCTTGGAGAAGTAGAGATTACATCTGAATATAACACAACGGACGGAAGTCTGGAAGTTGACTTTGAAGGCGAAGATATGGGAATCCTTATCGGCAAGAGAGGCCAGACTCTGGATTCTCTTCAGTATCTGACGAGTCTTGTGGTAAATAAAGGTAAATCAAATTACATTCGTGTAAAACTTGATACAGAAGATTACCGCAAGCGCCGTAAAGAAACTCTTGAGAACCTTGCAAGAGGTATTGCTTATAAAGTAAGAAAAACCCGCAAGCCGGTTATTCTTGAGCCAATGAATCCTTATGAGAGAAGAATTATCCATTCTGCTCTTCAGGGAAATAAATTCGTTGAGACAGTCAGTGAGGGTGAAGAGCCTTACCGTCATGTAGTGGTAAAATTAAAAAGAAATTAATAATATGACTGCTTCATTGCAGATATGAAAAAAGAATGTTATTCTAGGTGAAAGCGTGAATAGCACGTAACTTTGCGTGTGTACTTTTGCCTGGAGTAACATTTTTATTTTACGGAAAGTCTTGTATATATACCAGAGAGATTACACACTTGCAGAAAAAAATAACAGTAGTCAGTGTGATTTTCCTGTTATGTATATAAGATGACAGAATTATTGTAACAGTCTACTGTTCCGCAGGGGCGGAACTATTATAGAACAGGCAAGTGAGGAGAAAAAAATGGAAACAACAATCGCAGCAATTTCCACAGCCATGAGTGCGTCCGGAATCGGAATCATCCGTATCAGCGGCGAGAATGCCATGGATGTGATTTCCCGTATCTACAGATCAAAAGGCGGGAAGAAAAAATAAAAGAAGTTCCGACTCATACCATTCATTATGGATATATTTATGATGGAGAGGAACTGATTGATGAGGTTCTGGTAATGATCATGCATGCACCGAGGACTTTTACAGGAGAAGATACAGTAGAAATAGACTGTCATGGTGGTGTATATGCTATGCAGAGGGTTTTGGATACAGTGCTGAAAAATGGTGCCGAAATTGCAGAACCAGGAGAATTTACCAAACGTGCCTTCCTGAACGGACGGATGGATCTATCCCAGGCAGAGGCTGTTATGGATGTTATACAGGCGAAAAATGAATATGCGCTTCGCAGTTCCATGGATCAGTTAAGAGGTTCTGTGCAGAAAGCAATCCGAGATATCAGAGAAAAGCTGATTTATCACATTGCATATATAGAATCGGCACTGGATGATCCGGAACATATCAGTCTGGATGGATATCCCCAGGAACTTCTGGAAGTTGTGGATAATGAACAGAAAGAAGTGAAGCGCCTGTTGAAAACTTCTTCTGACGGAAAGATGATCCAGGAGGGAATCCAGACAGTTATCCTTGGAAAACCAAATGCCGGAAAATCCTCACTGTTAAATCTTCTGATCGGAGAAAACCGGGCTATTGTGACAGATATTGCAGGAACGACCAGAGACATTCTGGAGGAATATATCACACTTCATGGAATATCTCTGAAGATTATTGATACAGCCGGAATCCGGGAAACAAAGGATATTGTGGAAAAAATAGGGGTAGACAGAGCCAGAGAAATGGCACAGAAAGCAGATCTGATTCTTTATGTAGTGGATTCTTCTGTTCCGCTTGACGAAAATGATGAAGAAATCATGGAAATGCTTACTGGAAAAAAGGCGATTATCCTGTATAATAAAACTGATCTTCAGCCGGAAATCCAGCCGGAAATCCTGAAAGAAAAAACAGGACATCCTGTAATTCCGATTTCTGCAAAAGAAGAAAAAGGCATTACAGAACTGGAAGAACAGATTAAAGATATGTTTTTTGGAGGAGAGATTTCCTTTAATGATGAGGTATATATTACAAATGCCCGTCATAAAGCAGCATTGGAAGAGGCTGACAGAAGCCTTGATCTGGTCAGAAACAGTATCGAAAGGGGAATGCCGGAAGATTTCTTTTCTATAGATCTTATGAATGCATATGAAAATCTGGGTAAAATCCTCGGAGAGTCTGTTGGTGAAGATCTGGTAAATGAGATATTCAGCAAGTTTTGCATGGGTAAATAAAAATCAAAAAATCGCCGAAGGCGATTTTTGAAAGAATAGAATGAGCAGTTGTAAAATAAAAGGAGACAAAATGAGAACGTTAGTAGAAGATTATGATATTGTTGTAGTCGGTGCCGGTCATGCCGGATGTGAAGCAGCACTTGCGGGTGCGCGCCTGGGCCTGAATACAGTGATGTTTACTGTAAGTGTAGACAGTATCGCATTAATGCCATGTAACCCGAACGTAGGTGGCAGTTCCAAAGGCCATCTGGTAAGAGAGCTTGATGCCCTGGGCGGTGAAATGGGAAAAAATATTGACAAGACCTTTATCCAGTCCAAAATGCTTAACTGTTCCAAAGGACCTGCAGTGCACTCCTTACGTGCGCAGGCTGACAAACAGGCATACAGCAATGAAATGAGAAAAACGCTTGAAAATACACCTAATCTGACTATTAAACAGGGAGAAGTAACAAAACTTCTGGTCGAGGACGGAAAGATTACAGGGGTAAAAACATATTCCGGTGCAACTTATAACTGTAAAGCTGTGGTCCTCTGTACAGGAACTTATTTAAAAGCAAGATGTATTTACGGTGATGTAAGTAATTATACAGGACCAAACGGACTGCAGGCAGCCAACTATCTGACTGATTCTCTGAAAGAGCTGGGAATTGAAATGTTCCGTTTTAAAACAGGAACACCTGCCCGTATTGCCGGAAATACAATTGACTACAGCAAAATGGAGGAACAGTTTGGAGATGAGAGAGTTGTACCATTTTCATTCTCAACTAATCCGGAAGATGTTCAGATAGAGCAGAAATCCTGCTGGCTGACATATACAAATGAGAAAACTCATGAGATCATTCGTGCAAACCTTGACCGTTCTCCGTTGTATTCCGGTATGATCGAAGGAACCGGTCCGCGTTATTGCCCGTCAATTGAAGATAAAGTAGTCCGTTTTGCAGATAAGAACCGTCATCAGGTATTTATTGAGCCGGAAGGTCTCTATACAAATGAGATGTATATTGGTGGAATGTCCAGTTCTCTGCCGGAAGATGTGCAGGAAGAAATGTATCATTCCGTACCGGGACTGGAACATGCAAAAATCGTAAAAAATGCATATGCCATCGAATATGACTGTATTAATCCACGTCAGTTATATCCTACACTGGAATTTAAGAAAATCAAAGGACTGTTCAGCGGCGGTCAGTTTAACGGAAGCTCAGGGTATGAAGAAGCAGCGGCGCAGGGACTGATCGCAGGAATTAATGCTGCTCTGGAAGTTAAAGGTCAGGAACAGCTGATTCTTGACCGTTCTGAGGCTTATATTGGTGTTCTTATTGATGATCTGGTAACAAAAGAAAACCATGAGCCATACAGAATGATGACCAGCAGAGCGGAGTACAGATTACTTCTCCGACAGGATAATGCGGATCTGAGACTTCGTAAAAAGGGATATCAGGCAGGGCTCATCAGTGAAGAGGATTATCAGAAAATCCTTACGAAAGAAGAACAGATAAAAACAGAGATCAGCAGAGTAGAACATACAAATATCGGAGCAAACAAAGAGGTTCAGACCCTTCTGGAAAGCTATAACAGCACACCGCTGAAATCCGGAACCACTCTGGCAGAACTGATCCGCCGTCCGGAACTTTCTTATGAAGCAATCAAACCACTTGATAAAGAACGTCCGGAGCTGCCATGGGATGTACAGGAACAGGTTGACATTAACATCAAGTATGATGGATATATCCGCAGACAGTTAAAACAGGTAGAACAGTTTAAGAAACTGGAAGCAAAGAAAATCCCGACAGATCTTGATTATGAGAAAGTTGGAAGCCTGAGAATCGAAGCACGTCAGAAACTGGAAGCATACAGACCGATTTCAATCGGACAGGCTTCCCGAATTTCAGGAGTTTCTCCTGCTGATATATCAGTTTTACTGGTGTATCTTTCCAGTACGAAATAATTAATATAATACGCTTTAATGTGCTTATAAAAACAAGAAATTGGCAAAAAATATTAAAATAGTACATAAAAGAGTAAAATAACGGACTATAAATAACAGATAAAATCATAAAAGCACATAAAACAACCCTGTAAAACATACAAAATAATAAATAAAGGTAGAAAAAGGAGAATAATACATGCCGTATAATCTGACGACATTGGAAAATGGATGCAGAGAACTGGGTATAGAGCTGAGCCAGAAGCAGAAAAATCAGTTTATCCAGTTTTATGAATTTCTGGTAGAAAAAATAAGGTTATGAATCTGACAGGTATTACTGAGTTTGAGGAAGTACTTACAAAGCACTTTCTTGACAGTCTTGCCTGTGTAAAAGCCATTGATATGACAAAAGTAAAAACAATTATGGACATCGGTACAGGTGCCGGATTTCCAGGTGTGCCTTTGAAAATTGCTTTTCCACATCTGGAGGCATGTCTGCTGGATTCTCTGAAAAAGAGGGTAAACTTCCTTGAGGAAAGTTTTGAGCTTCTTGGATTAGAAGGGATTAAGGCGATTCATGGAAGAGCAGAAGAGTATGCAAAAAATAAAGAGTATCGTGAGAAATATGATCTCTGTGTATCCAGGGCAGTATCAAACCTTGCAACTCTGTCAGAATATTGTCTTCCTTATGTAAAGACAGGAGGAACTTTCATTTCCTATAAATCAGGAACTGTACAGGAAGAGGCAGAAGAAGCAGAGAAAGCAATCAATATCCTCGGTGGTCAGGTGAAAGACATCACATACTTTAAATTGCCGGACTCCGAGATTGACCGATCCCTTGTCATTATAAATAAGAAAAAATCTACACCTGGAAAGTATCCGCGTAAAGCAGGAACACCATTAAAAGAACCATTGTCATAATAAATCTATGTATAGTTGTCTCATGAAATCTTCTGGCAAAAAATGCCGAGATTTCGGGACAGCTATTTTTTTCAAACAAACATCACAGAATAATCACACTTTTATCCTAATTTCATCACAACTTCATCATAAACTATTTTTATAGAGATGTCCTCGGGTTCCCCCATTCTCTGTTTCACCTGGGGACATTTTCTATATTTTATTTTGGCAAAAATTAAGAGGAGGAGAACACATTGATTGAAGTAAACAATCTGGTTAAACGATATGGTAACCATACGGCAGTTGACCACCTTTCCTTTAAAATAGAGAAAGGCAAAATCTATGGATTTCTGGGACCAAACGGTGCAGGAAAATCCACTACAATGAATATGATAACCGGATACATCGCATCCACCGAAGGAACCGTCAAAATTGACGGACACGATATCCTCGAAGAACCGGAAGCGGCAAAGAAATGTATCGGTTATCTGCCTGAACAGCCGCCGGTCTATTTTGATATGACTGTCCTGGAATACATGAAATTTGTGGCAGATCTCAAGAAAATCCCAAAAGATAAAAAAGCAAACATGATCGAAGAAGTCATGGATATGGTAAAGATTTCAGACATGAGAAACCGTCTGATAAAGAACCTGTCAAAAGGTTACAGACAGAGAGTTGGTCTTGCTGAGGCGATTATGGGGTATCCGGAGGTGATCATCCTGGATGAGCCGACAGTAGGTCTTGATCCTAAACAGATTATTGAAATCCGAACCTTAATTAAAGAATTAAAAAAGAAACATACCGTTATTCTCAGCTCGCATATACTTTCTGAAGTAAGCGCGGTATGCGATTACGTGCTGATCATTTCTCATGGAAAACTGGTAGCAAGCGATACTCCTGAGAATCTTGGAAAACTTGCAGAGGGATCCAATACTCTGGAGATGCTTATTAAAGGTGAAAAAACACAGATCAGGCAGGCTCTCGAGGGAATCGAGGGAGTCAACAGCGTAACAATGGAAAAAGATGAGAAACAGAATCTCTGGAGTGTGAAAGTTTCAACAGAGGAGCAGAATGACATTCGGGAAGAAGTATTCTACAAAATGTCGGAGATTAACAGCCCAATCTATGAGATGAAGTCTAGGAAAGTATCACTGGAGGAAATCTTCCTTGAACTTACTGCATCCGATAAACCAATATCTGCAGACGAAGTCCCAAATACACCTGAAGATAAAGATACTGATGCCGGTAAATCAAACGAGACAAACGTAAAACAGACATCAGCAGAAATACCGGAAGAACAGAATAATGATAAAGGGGGAGAGAAATAACCATGACAGCTATATATAAAAGAGAGCTGAAAAGTTACCTGACATCCATGGTAGGATATTTATTTATCTTTTTCATTCTTGTACTGACAGGTATTTATTTTTCAGCATATCAGCTTTCAGCAGCATATCCGAAATTTGAATACACCTTAAGTGCAATTACCTTTGCATTCCTGATCGGAGTACCGATTTTGACTATGCGTGTACTTGCAGAGGAAAGAAAACAGAAAACAGATCAGCTGCTTCTGACAGCACCGGTTTCTGTGAGCGGTATTGTAATAGGTAAATATCTTGCACTGGTAACTGTATTTGCTGTTCCGATGGCAGTTATGTGTACTTATCCGCTGATTATGTCCAGGTTTGGCACAGTAGAGTTTGCATCTGCATATACAGCAGTCCTGGGATTCTTTCTCCTGGGATGTGCAAATATTGCAATCGGTGTATTTATGTCAGCATTAACTGAGAGCCAGGTAATTGCAGCGGTACTCACATTTGTTTTCTTATTTGCATTTTACATGATGAATGGTATTTCTTCATTCTTCTCTCAGACATCTATGTCGACATGCGTGACATTTGGGTTATTGATCCTGGCAGCAGCCATCATTATCTATACCATGATCAAGAATATTCTGATCTCAGCAGTGATCGGTGTGATCGGAGAAGTGGCACTGATTATTATTTATGTAGTAAAATCCAGTATTTTTGAGGGCGGTATTCAGAAAGTCCTGGATGTGTTTAATCTGAGCGGACACTTTGATAATTTTACAAGTAACATCTTTGATATAAAAGGAATTGTATATTTTCTTTCTGTGATTGCAGTATGCCTGTTCCTTACAACACAGTCTATTTTGAAGAGACGCTGGAATTAGTGGGGAGGTGAAAGAAAATGAAACTGAAAGAAAAGATGAAAAATAATAACCATAAAAAATTTGACAAAAAGAAACTGATTGGCACCATCAGTAAGAAGCATATCAAAAACGGCTCTTACACAATGGTTATGTCAGTGATATTTATTGCAGTAGTTGTAGTGCTCAACATGATCGTAAATGCGATTCCGTCCAAATATTCAGAAATTGATATCAGCAGCCAGAAACTCTACAGTATTGGTGATGATACAAAAGCAATGCTGAAAGATCTGGACAAGGACGTAACAATTTACCAGATTGCACAGAGCGGTTCTGAAGATGAGAATATTACCAATCTGCTTAGGAAATATGAAGATGAATCCAAGCATATTAAAGTAGAGCAGAAGGATCCTGTAGTAAATCCTAAATTTGTAACGGAATATACAAGTGATGATCTTTCTGCAAACAGTCTGATCGTTGTATGCGGCGACAGAAATAAAGTCATTGATTACAACAATATCTATGAGAGCACAATTGATTATCAGACCTACAGCTCTCAGACTACCGGTTTCGACGGTGAAGGTCAGATCACAAGTGCAATCGGATATGTAACATCCGAAGATCTCCCGATCCTTTATACACTCGAGGGACATGGTGAGAAGGAGATGGATTCTACTATCAAAGAAGACATCGAGAAGGCAAACATGGATATTCAGTCTCTGAATCTTCTTACAGAGGGAAGTGTTCCGGATGATGCAGACTGCCTGTTCATTGATTCTCCATCCACAGATATTTCAGAAGATGAAAAGACTGCTATTATTGATTATCTTGAAAATGGCGGAAAGGCGATGATTTTCTCTGATTATACAACAGAAGACCTGCCAAACTTTGATGCAGTTCTGGAAAACTATGGTGTTCAGAGAGAAGCTGGAATCGTATTTGAAGGTGATAATCAGCATTATGCAATGCAGATGCCATATTATCTGGTTCCGACTATAAACAGCACAGATGCAAGCTCTGAGACTGTTTCCGGAGGATATTATGTACTTGTACCATATGCACAGGGAATCAAAAAAATGGATGATGTAAGAGATACCGTAACGATCAACAGTATCCTCACCACATCAGACCAGGCATATTCCAAGACAGATCTGAACAGTGATACTCTGGAGAAAGAAGACGGAGACGAAGCTGGCCCATTTGATCTGGGAGTAAGCATCACAGAGACTCTGGATGATGACAAAGAAACGCAGATCGTATACTATTCAACTTCCAATCTGATGGAATCACAGGTAAATCAGATGGTATCCGGCGGAAATGAGAAGCTGATCATCGAATCCTTGAAGTGGATGACAGACACAGAAGACAGTGCAACCGTATCTATCCCATCCAAGAGCCTGTCTGTATCTTATCTGACACTTACAGACTATGATGCTGCATTCTGGAAGATCTGCACCATCGGTCTGATTCCTGGATTCTTCCTTGTTGTAGGGTTTGCAGTCTGGATGAAGAGGAGAAAAGCTTAAATGAAGAATAAAACTGTAAAAATGGTTCTTGCAGTTGTAGTTCTTGGTGTCTGCTGCGGGGCTTACGCAGGTGTAAAAACCTACGTAGCCCATCAGGATCAGAAAGAATCCGAAGAAGATTCTGAAGAAAGCACAACTGTATTTACTGCATCAACAGATAACATTAAATCTCTGGATTTTATGGTTGATGATACAGAGACAACATTTGAAAAAGATGATGACAGCTGGGTAAAGAAAGACGAAACAGATTTTCCGGTAAATCAGACTACTCTGGACAGTGCAGCATCTGCTATTGCATCTGTCGATTCAGACAGAGTTCTGGAGGACGTAGATGATCTTTCAGAATATGGTCTGGACTCTCCGTCAAACACGATTAAGATTGTAACAAAATCTGATGAGGAAGATGGCGATGACATAACAACTACACTGTATGTGGGAGATGAAAATTCCTCCACCAGTCAGTATTATGTAAGAAAAGATGATGATGAGAAGACAGTATACCTGATAGATTCTTCCTGCGTAGAGCCGTTTACCAAATCATTGAATGATTATGCGCAAATGGAAGATTTCCCTGCAATTTCCAATACAGATACCATTACAAAAATTTCTGTAGACGGTGATAATTCCTATGAATTATCAAAAGACGAAGATACAAGTACCTGGTCAGTAAAAGGCAGCGAGGATGAAGAAAAAGCAGACTCAGCTACCGTAAGTTCTCTGGTATCCTCATTCGGAAGCATGGCATATAGTTCACTTGCAGATTATAAATGTGACGACAAGAGCAAATATGGTCTGGATAAACCATATGCAACAATCACAGTAGATTATCAGGAAGAAGTTGCTGATGATGACACACAGGATAATACGACAGCTCCCAGTGAGGCAGCAGATGAAGATGCTTCATCTGCGGAAGAAAACAGTGACGATGCTAAACAGGATACAGAATCAGACGATGAGGATTCTTCGGAAGAAGAAACTAAGATGGCAGATAAGCAGCTTACAATTCTTGTTGGAAATAAAACGGATGACAGCAACAGATATGTTATGGTAAATGACAGCAATGAAGTCTATACGATGTCAACGGATTCTCTGTCCGCACTCACTGATAAATCAGAAGAAGACTTCTGGGATATGACAGTAAGTTATGTATCTTTAAACAGCCTCGGAAGCCTCAAAGTAAATTATCAGGGCAGTGATTATAAAGTAAATGTTTCACGTGAAACATCCACAGATGATGATGGAAACGATACAGAAACAGTTACCTATAAACTGAATGGTTCTGATCTGGATGAAACAACATTTACAACATTCTACAATAAACTGATCAACATGACGGCTCAGAAACGTCTGACAGATAAATATGAACCTGACGGTGATGCAGAACTGACAGCTATATTTACAGAAGAAGACGGTGATACACAGGAAGTTGCATACTATAGCTACGATACAAACTATTATGCGGCAGTGGTGGATAATAAAGTATATCTCGTAAATAAGATGAATGTAAAAGAACTGTTCACAGCATTTGAATCAGTTGCCGGAACAGAAGAAGATAATTCAGGTGAGACGGATTCAGAAGAAGCAACGACAGATGATACTAAATCAGATTTAACAGATACGTCAAGTGAGAGCATAGAAGAGTAAAAGAATCTATAAAAAAGTGGAGCAGGCATATAGAATTTTTTCCATATGTCTGCTCCGCTTTTTGTTGTATTAGAGCGTGTTTGAAAAATTATTCCCACAATCTATCCGCCCCACTTTGCGGTATATTTTGTCCGAATTCGGTTGCTAGTACATCGTTTCGTAAATAACTATACCAATCGCGTAGGATGCGGATTCGAGTGTGCAGGTCTAAAAACGCAGGCGTAGCGGGCTACGCTGAGGCTTTTAGACCTGTGCACTCGGATTTGCAGACAAGTGAGTGGTATAGTTATTTCGAAAACGATGTACTAGAGTCAACGCAACGTCGTCTTTTTCCGACTTGAAATAAAAAATTATCCTTCAAGATTGTCCCAAGAATCAACTTGTCAGTTCATTTTCACTCTGGCTTAAAACAATAGTTATATATAAGGATTAAAAGAAGATTTTAACCTGTTCAAGAAATGCTTCCGGTGCTTCAACATGTGGAAGATGTTTCGTTTCTTTGAGAACAGAAACTTCAATAGCCGGGTTGGAGGCACAATAATCATCAGTGACAGCCTTTCCGTTCGGCTCCGTTTCACCTTCAACAATATAAATACTGTTATCCAGTGCCTTAAGTGCATGACAGATATTTACATTCATATACTTAGCTGCAAGACTGGAGTACAAAAATCTGGTATAATATCCACCTTTATGAGCTGCTTCATAATAAGCATCTGACATCTGATTATCCACATGGAATGGATTATAATACATCTTTTCGATAAAAAGATTATTTATATTATCACGTGATACGATCATATGATAAACCAGAGTTCCGAAAATCGGAATTTCCAGAGCTGCTTTTAACAGACGATCCTTTCTGTTTGGCATCTGTTTTAACTGAGTCAGGCTGGGAGGATTCACCAACATGATTTTGTTAAAAAGTTCTTTCTCATTGTGACAGGCCATAGTAACAAAAGAGCCTGAGAAGCCACTTGTAATCACATCTGTTTTCTGACCAATTATTTTTTTGATAAAATCACTGATCATCTGAACATAAACAAAATTTGTATAGGTAATGCTGGATTTGTCTGAACGTCCGCATCCTAACAGATCAACAGTATATACTGTATGGTCAATTGCCAGTTCATCTTCAATTTTGTTCCATTCATATCCGGAAGCTCCGGGTAAAGTGTCATGAATCAAAAGAATCGGTGAACCAGTTCCCTTTTTAGTATAATAAATGTTCCCAAAGCGCCATTCAAAGTAATTGTCATTAGAAATGTGGAGCATCTGTTTTAATTGTGCAGCAGTAGCAATCGTGTGGTTAATGAAATGAACAGCAACAGTTGCGCCGGTCATCAGAGCAGCAAATGTAAAAAATTTGTGCTTGTTTTTACTCATTTTCGGCCTCCTTTATCAAGCATAACAAGTGATTAGCCTGCTAAAATTATATACACATATTATACCGCGATACTGTTTGTTTTACAAGAAAATATGACGTGAATATAGTGGAGAGATTGTTGAGCAGTTACTGTTTATTGCTTTTTTGCGACCTCCGCAGAGGACTTACCTGATTCGGTTCAAGTATTGAAAAAACAGAAAAAGAACCATATGGACTGACAGGGAGAGAAAATGGCAATCATCACAAAATATACAATATTTATACTAAAAATAATCTGTTTTTTTATGTTTCACGTGAAACATTATGTGGCAGGATTAGAATAAAAGTGTTATAATAAATCTGCTATATACTAAAAGGAGGAATGAAGTTGGGAAGAATTGTAGCAGTTGCCAATCAGAAAGGTGGAGTTGGAAAGTCAACAACTGCAATTAATCTTTCAGCCTGCCTTGCGGAAAAAGGGAAAAAAGTTCTTACAATTGATATAGATCCACAGGGAAACACAACCAGTGGGCTTGGTGTTGATAAGAATTCTGTAGAGAATACACTGTATGAACTTCTGCTCGGTGAGGCTGAGACGAAAGATACGATTGTAAAAGATGTTGTTGAGAATGTGGATCTGATCCCATCTAATATTAATCTTTCCGGCGCAGAGATTGAATTAGTAGGCATTGATAATAAAGAATTTATATTAAAAGGAATCACAGATAAACTTCGGCGCAAATATGATTATATAATCATGGATTGTCCACCATCTTTAAATATGTTGACAATCAATGCACTGACCGCAGCCACATCTGTATTAGTGCCTATCCAGTGTGAATACTATGCTTTGGAAGGACTTTCACAGTTGATTCATACGATTGATCTTGTCAGGGATAGACTAAATAAACGCCTGAAAATAGAAGGTGTAGTATTTACTATGTATGATGCAAGAACAAATCTGTCTTTGCAGGTAGTAGAGAATGTCAAAGAAAATCTTAATCAGAATATATACAAAACAATTATTCCGAGAAACGTAAGATTAGCGGAAGCTCCAAGCTATGGCCAGCCCATAACAATTTATGATCCCAGATCGGCAGGAGCAGAGAGCTACAGACTTTTAGCTGAGGAAGTGCTCAACAGGGAGGATAATTAATGGCAGGCAGAAAGAATGGTCTTGGCAGAGGATTAGATGCACTGTTTCCGGAAAAGAAGTCTGCTGTCAAAGAATCTGTAAAGAAAGCAACAGTTAAGACAGAGAATAAAACGGTAGTACCTGAAAAGACAACAGATGATACAACGGAAGAAAGTAACAGAAGCACAATCGGGCATAAGAAAACAGCAATGATAGTAAAAATATCAAGCGTTGAACCTAATGTGAATCAGCCACGTAAACAGTTTGATGAAGATGCGTTACTTGAGTTGTCAGAATCCATTAAACAGTACGGAGTGCTTCAACCACTTCTTGTGTCCGATAAAAAGGACTATTATGAAATAATCGCAGGTGAAAGACGATGGAGAGCAGCAAAACTTGCCGGACTGAAAGAGATTCCTGTAATTGTTAAAGAATTTTCTGAACAGGAATTAGTAGAGATTTCCCTGATTGAGAATATTCAGCGGGAAGATTTAAATCCTGTGGAAGAAGCAATGGCGTATAAACGACTGATTGATGAATTTCATCTGAAACAGGACGAAATCGCAGAGCGTGTAGGGAAGAGCAGAACAGCAGTTACAAATGCAATGAGACTTCTCAAACTCAGTGAAAAAGTGCAGCAGATGCTGATTGATGAGATGATTACTGCCGGTCATGCCAGAGCAATCCTTTCGATAGCAGATAAGGAAAAGCAGGAATCAATTGCAATGAAAATTTTTGACGAGAAATTAAGTGTTCGTGAAACAGAAGCACTTGTAAAACGTATGCTGGAACCGCCAAAAACAGCAAAGAAGAGCAAATTCAGCTCTGCTGAGGATGCAATATATGAGAGTCTGGAAGAAAAAATGAAAAGTATCATGGGTACCAGAGTCCAGATACACAGAAAGAAAAATGACAAAGGTAAAATTGAAATTGAATATTATTCCAAGGATGAACTGGAAAGAATCATAGATCTTTTCGAATCCATTGGTTAGGAGTGACAGTAATATGAGTGGCATTTTTGAAAGCCTTGGAATTGATTCCGGGATCATCATTATTATACTGCTGATTCTTACTATCTTCCTGCTGGTAAGGAATATCAGTATGAATATGCGCCTGAGCCGTCTGGAACGTAAATATAAGACCTTCATGAAGGGTTCAGATGCACAGTCTCTGGAAAAAGTATTCGTTAGAAAATTCGCTCAGATAGACAAGCTCTATGATGCGAAGGAAGAACATGATCATGATCTTCTTTTTATCAAAAAGAATCTTGATAAAATGTTTAGTAAATATGGTGTAGAAAAGTATGACGCATTTGATGATGTAGGGGGAAAGTTAAGTTTTGCCCTGGCTTTGTTGGACAAAGAGAATACAGGCCTTATCTTAAATGCAGTACACAGCCGGGACAATTGCTTTTTGTATATGAAAGAAATTGTAAAAGGTGAATCCTATGTTATGCTCAGCCAGGAAGAGGTAGAGGCACTTCGTAAGGCAGTGAATTTTGGACTGGATAATATTGAAGAATAAAGCTGTTTAAAAGTTACTGTGAACAGTAATGTTTAAAATCTGAAAACAAGAGCATACTAAGAAAGAATCTGTTTTGTGCAGGAATGCACATGATATGATAAATTGATATCAGGGGAAAAGTTTTTGCCAGATTTCACCCTGACATCATTACATAATGTAATAGAACATTTCAGGAGGAACAAGATGTTAGATATTAAATTTGTGAGAGAAAATCCGGAAGTTGTAAAACAGAATATCCGCAACAAATTTCAGGATAATAAACTGGAATTAGTGGATAAAGTTCTGGAGCTGGACAGAGAGAACCGAGAAATTAAACAGGAAGTAGAAGCTCTTCGTGCAGAGAGAAATAAAATTTCCAAACAGATTGGTGCACTGATGGCACAGGGAAAGAAAGAAGAAGCTGAAGAAGTAAAGAAACAGGTAGCTGCTTCCGGAAACCGTATTGAAGAACTTTCCGCAAGAGAGAAAGAAGTAGAGGAAGAACTTCTCAAAGATATGATGGTAATTCCGAATATCATTGATCCATCTGTACCGATTGGTAAAGATGACAGCGAGAACGTAGAAATCGAGAAGTTTGGTGAACCGGTTGTTCCGGATTTTGAAGTGCCATACCATACAGAAATTATGGAAAACTTTGATGGAATCGATCTTGACAGTGCAAGACGTGTTGCGGGAAATGGTTTCTACTATTTAATGGGAGATATCGCAAGACTTCACTCTGCAGTAATCTCTTATGCACGTGATTTCATGATAAACAGAGGTTTTACTTACTGTGTACCTCCTTTCATGATCAGAAGCAATGTTGTAACAGGTGTAATGAGTTTTGCTGAGATGGATGCCATGATGTATAAGATTGAGGGTGAAGATTTATACCTGATCGGAACAAGTGAACATTCCATGATCGGTAAATTTATTGATCAGATCATTCCTGAGGAAGAACTTCCGAAAACTCTTACAAGCTATTCTCCATGTTTCCGTAAGGAAAAAGGTGCTCATGGACTTGAGGAGAGAGGTGTTTATCGTATCCATCAGTTTGAAAAACAGGAAATGATCGTTGTCTGCAGACCGGAAGAGAGTCCGATGTGGTTTGATAAATTATGGCAGAATACAGTAGATCTGTTCCGTTCTCTGGATATTCCGGTTCGTACACTTGAGTGCTGCTCCGGTGACCTGGCAGACCTGAAAGTAAAATCTCTTGACGTAGAAGCATGGTCTCCACGTCAGAAGAAATATTTCGAGGTAGGAAGCTGTTCAAACCTTGGTGATGCACAGGCACGTCGTCTTAAGATCCGTGTAAACGGAAAAGATGGTAAGAAATATCTTGCACATACATTAAATAATACTGTTGTAGCACCGCCCAGAATGTTGATCGCATTCCTGGAGAATAACCTGAATGCAGACGGTTCTGTAAATATTCCGAAAGCTCTGCAGCCATACATGGGTGGTATGACAAAGATTGAGAAAAAGCACGCTTAATGGAGGGTGAGCTTTTTCAGGGAGGTGTTCTTATGCACAGTTATCTGAGGGCAGTTGGTTTTTCCAGGATCACCAAAAGAAGCAGTATCAGACAGATCATTACGGATGTGGTTGAAACCTATGACGAGAAAACAGTCATAGAGAACTATCCGGATGGTATGTTTGCAGAGTTTTCCAAGAATTATGGATGCGATTGTGGAATTACTGTCTGCGGGCAGTATGATGAAAACAACGTATTTTATCCGGATTATTATTTTCCTTTTTTTCGCGGAACAGGCATTACAACACATGAGAGTGTTGTGATAGAAAGACACGCAGACAAAGAATCTTTTGCAGGTGCCTGTGACGATCTGAGAATTGGGGTTACTTTAATTTTTTATCTTCAGAATGCTGCTGAGTATCTGCAACAGCGTGAAAAAGGCAACATACTTCCGGGTGGCCAGTCTTTAACCCTTTCCGGGCTGGCCAGGGAAGGAAAAATCCTTTTTCCTGTAGAGAAAGATAAAGAAGCAGTAAAAGCAGAACGTGAACTGACAAAGAACAGAAATCATCTCATTGCAGCCGCCAGAAACGGTGATGAAGATGCAATGGAAAGCCTTACAATGGAGGATATGGATACATATTCCATGATTTCTCAGCGTATAGTTACAGACGATATTTTTTCAATAGTGGATTCCTATTTCATGCCATATGGGATTGAATGTGATCAATATAGTGTCATGGGTGAGATTCTGGATTTTATGACATTCAAGAACATTATAACAGGAGAAGAAATCTGCCAGCTTACATTAGACTGTAATGATATGCAGTTTGATGTTTGTATCAATAAGAATGATTTGCTGGGGGAGCCAAAGATCGGACGTAGATTCAAAGGAATCATATGGCTCCAGGGACAGTTGCACTATTAAAATTAAAAGATATGTTTAGAATGATAGCATGGACGAGAGTACTTCGCCCATGCTTTTTTTGTGTCATAGTACTTCGAACTCTGCTGAACTGTCTTAAATGCATTATTTACGAGGATTGCTATAAGACGTACAGAACAGAAATGGAATGAAGATATACAGGAAAACACCGGAAATCCAGAAGATACCACATTTCTGGAAGTAAAGGGAGATGTACTTTCTATGTGTTGATTTATTTGTAACATTTTTCGTTTATAGATGTTATATTAGTGAAAGAGATAAAAAACTGGAAACAAAACAGATATGAAAGGTGTATCCGGAGCAAAAATCAAGGAAGGGGGAATGATAGAAGTGGATAATCAAATCTTATTAAAGCTTTACAGCCTTTATCAGAAAGAATTATATTTATATTTGTATTCACTTTGTGGGGACAGACATCTGGCAGAAGATTTGCTCCATGAAACCTTCCTGAAAGCACTTCTGGCCTTGCCGGATGGACATGGCAATATGCGGGCATGGCTCTATATGGTAGCGAGAAACCTGTTCTATAATCAACAGAAAAAGAAATCACGGGAGATTCTGATGGATGAACAGATATATCCTTTAGAAGAAAAAACAGAGAAAGGTCTGCCTGAAAAAATTTTCGAGGAAGAAGACAGGCGAATGCTTTATCAGGCAATCCGCAGACTGGATATAAAGAAGCGGGAAATCATTCAGATGCAGTATTTTGGCGGAATGACACAGAAAGAAATCGCGGCAGTTTTACATATCACGTTGGAAAATGTACGGGTGCTTGCATACCGGGCAAGGAAAGAATTAAAAAAATATCTGGAAGAGTGTAGAAAGGAGGAATCTCAATGACGTATCGTGAGTTACTGAACTTATATAAACAGGGAAAATTGGACGATGTTAGAAAAAAAGAAGTTGAAGCATCTATTGAAAAACAAGACGCAATCAGTGAATTTCTCTATGAAGAAGGTGAGATACCAGAATTTTCTGATCTGGAAAGTGAGAATGCAGAGAATCCGGAAAATGAAGAATGGTTATCAGGACAGAAAAACAATCAAAAAGATGAGATCAACAGGCAATTTATAAAAGAAATCAGGTGGTCAATCCGCAAGACTTTTATTAAAATGGGAATAATTGTAGGAGTAGCTGTCCTTGTAATTGTTTTATGTGCTGTATTTATCCTCCCAAAGGCCGTGTCAGATTTTTATTATAATCCCAATGAAGTAGTTGGCAAATATGAAGAAATGACTACGACCAGAATGGATTTGGATCTTTCTGTTTATTCTGAGCTGTTTTTGGCGGGTAATCATCGTAGTCAGGTCAGTGCGGTATCGAGAGGGTATGGTGAATACGATATTATCATTCCGCAGACTTTTAGTTGGACTGGAAAATTCACTTCTGTCAGCGGACGTTTGGTGCGAGGAAACCTTACTTTTTATGACAATAACATATTGAGCAGACCACTTATGCAGTTTTATCTCCCGGGAGATACGACCGCGTGGGAGGCGTGGGAAGTGGATGAAAATGGAAAAGAAACTAAAGTAGACACAGAAATGCGTAAGGAGGAAAGCGTTCAGGATTCCAAAGACGCAATCGCAGAATACAATGATAACGACTGGTATCTTGCCTATGTTTCCATAAATGATATTGTGGATTACAGAGATTTTATTGAGTGGTATCAGAAGCTGTCTGATGATAAAGAACTGGAATGGGGAGAACTCTGGTGTGCAGTTCATACGGAAGACGCGGATGGTTACTGTGTGGAACCAAACATTGGCTTTTGCCCGTATCCGTCGGGGATGAGCATGAATTGGGACAGAGAGAAATATCCGTATCTGTCGCTTCTGGATAATACAGATATCTGTCATGATGTGGATGTGACAGACGAAGAAATTATGCAGACCCATTTTATCAGCATGCTTTCCTACATTCAGGATTATGACGACATTATTTCAATGATGGGACAGACGACGGATTCTCCGAACAGATACCAGGATATGATTAACTATGTAAAGAAAAATGGGCTGAAGATCCATGGCTTTGCAGTTTATGCAAAGAAAAAGAATCTTCTCGAATTATATAAACAAGATATGGTGTCCTATGTCCAGACAATACTACAAAATTAAGAAAGAAGTGCAGATATATCAGAAGAGATATTTCTGCACTTTTTTAATCAAATCAAGTAAGCAGCGAAGCGGATTGTGAATATTTGTCTGAATGTAAAATTTAAAATGAGAAGCCAGATTATGCTTGTAATTTTTCTTTAGATATAGTAAAATCATAGCTATGGGTTAGGAATTCTCATAGTTCAGTTAGATATAGTATCCGTCTCTATAAAGAGAGCAGGGGTATTTCTCTGAGTAAAAAAACAACCCAGAAAAATCTGTGATTGACAGCTTGTAAAAGAGCTGATAATCTAATATATGGCCGAAGGGAAAAATCCCAGAAACCCAGTAAAATCAAGGGTTTGCGGCATGTGTCGTCATAGCTCAGCTGGATAGAGCACTCGCCTCCTAAGCGAGGGGTCGGAGGTTCAAATCCTCTTGGCGACGGGCTTCAAAGCGTTCGAAAATGTTAGCTGGATTAGCTGACAACGAACGCTTTTGTTATTTTCAAATCACGTTCGTGACACAAAATTCCATTCAAAATGATCAATTTCCAGCTAACGCAATCCGATTTTTGTTAGCTGACAGCTAATCAAAATCACCGGTTTGCAAACATGGGTTTTAGGAAGTCCAGCTAACATTTGGGTTCCGCTCTGTTGTCACCCCTTATTTGGGGATGCAAATCAGAGAAAAGGCGGGAAAAGAAACAATCTCTCCCAAACTTGCAAACATGAATTAGCTGAAACAGTATTCAATTCTATTAGCTACAGCTAATGGTCAAACAGCAATGTCTGTTTGGAACTTTACTATCTATAAAAGTTCCAGGCAGGCATTTTTTAGTTCCTGAATCCTGGAGGAAAGGAGTCAAGATGACTGAACCAAACAGACAATCAGAAGAAAATGAAGAAAGAATCATAGAAATTGAGATTGAGCGTCTTCGACCGTTCAAAGAGCATCCGTTTCAGGTGAAAGATGATAAGGAAATGTTTCTTCTGCAGGAAAGCATTGAGAAGTATGGAATATTAAATCCGCTGATCGTCAGACCGGTACCGGATGGATACTATGAGATCATATCCGGTCACAGAAGAAAACATGCTGCGGAGAAACTGGGATACCGTAAAGTACCGGTAATCATCCGGGTATTAAGTGAAGATGATTCCATCTTGAGCATGGTAGATTCCAATCTTCACAGAGAACGGATTAGTTACAGTGAAAAAGCTTTTGCTTACAAACTGAAGAATGACGTATTAAAAAGAAAAAGTGGTCGAAAAAAGAGCCAAGTTGACCACAAAACACCAAGAAAGCGGGCAATAGAAATCATCAGTGAAGATTGTGGTGATAGCCCAAAACAAGTGCAGCGTTATATCTCACTGACAAAACTGATACCGGAAATGTTGCAGAAACTGGATGATGAGATTATTTCTTTTTGTCCGGCTGTAGAGATAGCTGCATTAAGTGAAAAAGAACAAAGAGAACTGCTTGTAGCAATGGAGTATGCACAGGCAATCCCATCACTCTCACAGGCCCAGAGGATCCGGCAACTGAGTAAAGAAAAACAGTTGTCACTGGAAAAGATGGAAGAGATCATGTGTGAAGTGAAAAAGGGTGAGATCACAAGAGTGGCATTCACAAACGAGCAGTTGCACAAGTATTTTCCAAATTCTTATACACCGGCAATGATGAAACGGGAAATACTGGCACTGTTGAAATTATGGAAAAAAGAATCATGGGAAAGTTAAAGGAGGAAGAAATCATGTGTAAAGTTATATCCGTAGTAAACCAGAAAGGTGGCGTCGGAAAGACCACCACAACCGTAAATGTAGGCATTGGACTGGCAAGAGAAGGTAAGAAAGTGTTGCTGATCGACGCGGATCCACAGGGAAGTTTAACCGCAAGTCTTGGATATGAGGAACCGGATGATCTTCGCATCACATTGGCAACGATCATGATGGATGTCATCAACGAAGAAGAAATCTCTCTGGAAGATGGGATTTTACATCACCAGGAAAATGTAGATTTTCTCCCGGCAAATATTGAGCTTTCCGCACTGGAAGTAACGATGGGAAATGTTATGAGCAGAGAAATGATCATGAAAGAATATATCGATGCGATACGATGCCGATACGATTATATCCTGATCGACTGTATGCCGAGCCTTGGTATGATGACAATCAATGCACTGGTCTCTTCCGATTCTGTGTTGATACCTGTGCAAGCCGCATATCTGCCGATGAAAGGACTTCAGCAGCTGATCAAGACCATTCTTACAGTAAAGAAAAGACTGAACCGGAAACTGGCGATTGAGGGCATTCTCCTGACCATGGTAGATTTCAGAACCAATTACGCAAGGGATATTGCATCGAGAGTACATACAACCTACGGAAGTCAGATCGAGGTATTTGAAAATGTGATCCCAATGTCTGTAAAAGCTGCTGAGACCAGTGCAGAGGGAAAAAGCTTTTGCTTACAAAATGAAACAAGAGGCCATGAAACACCAAGGTTCTCGGACAGACTTGACTTTGGAACAAAATGTCCCAAAGTTCAAAAGAACAACGGAAGCAATTGCGGATGGGACAGGTGAAAGTTCTAAGCAGATTCAGCGTTACATCCGACTGACAGAGTTAATACCAGAACTTCTTGATCTGGTAGATAACAAAAAGCTTCAGTTCACGGTTGCCGTAGATATTTCCTACATCGATAAGGAAGTACAGGAATGGATTTACGAATATATCAGCGACACCGGATTTATCAAGCCAAAACAGATTGCAGCACTCAGAAATCAGCTGAATGATGGACCAATCAATCAGATCCAGATGTTATCAATTTTCAATAACTGTGTGATGGCAAAGAAAGTATCCAGGTCTCTCACTTTCTCAGAAAAGAAACTGACAAAGTACTTTCCGGATGATTATACAGCCAAAGATATGGAGCAGGTGATTGAATCATTATTAGAAAAATGGATGCAGGAACAGTCCTGTTAAGGATA
>ENA-OQJN01000052-OQJN01000052.1-human-gut-metagenome-genome-assembly--contig:-NODE-52-length-56055-cov-4.487538_pt1 | contig 56055 bp, 39 predicted proteins | sample MGYA00242610_ERZ504777 | MGnify/ENA primary metagenome ERZ504777 (study PRJEB26092, sample SAMD00036350) | human gut metagenome | host: Homo sapiens | study: EMG produced TPA metagenomics assembly of... | reverse complement strand
TCATATGGTCGGTGACGATGACGGTGAGGTTCCACCTGTTCCCATTCCGAACACAGCAGTTAAGCTCACTCGTGCCCAAGATAGTTAGCTGGAAACGGCTTGTGAAAATAGGTAGCCGCCGACTTGAATGTGCCGCTCTGAGAGTTCTCAGGGCGGCTTTCTTGTATCCGAGAAAAGAAAGTGGTAAAAATGGAATTATTAAAAATCGAGACGCAGCGCTTGCTGCTGCGCCAGTTTGCCATCGGAGACGCAGAGGACGTTTTTGCGATTTTGTCTGACGAGCAGACGACGCTGGATTGCGGCGGCTACCATGCCTTTGAGGAGATGGATGAGGAGTATGAGCGTTTGATGCAGAAATTTGCAGCTCAGACGCGCTACAGCATTGTGTGCAGAGAGACGGGCCGGGTCATCGGGATGATGTCCATGATGGACGCAGAGCGGGCTGTGCCGGGGTGGGAGTTTGGTATCGAAATCGCACCGGACGCCCGGAGAAGGGGCTACGCGCGGGAGGCGCTGCAGGCCGTCGTGCAGACCTATTTCGAAAAAACTAACGCTGAGATGTTTACCGGAGGACACTATGCATACAATCTCGCCTCAGGGAAACTGCTGAAAGCAGTGGGCTTCCAATACGAGGGCGTCGAGCACAAAGCCATGCGCCATGCAACGCGCGGCGCGACAGACCTCGTCTGCTATTACATCGAAAAAGGCTGATACCATACAGTGGTGGGAAAGGTCGAAGGAATTTACAGAAAATTCATTCAATAACCGGCTAAAATTCACCATCTGGTTTGACGGGATGGGGCTTTTGGTGTATCATATATTTATATGTGAATATTCGTTTTGGGGCAATCAAATGGCCCGGACGTTTGCTATTTTGAAGAATCATGAGGTGTGACCAATGTCCTTAGCTGAAAAACTCTTTGGAAGCTTCTCTGACCGGGAACTGAAAAAGATCAACCCCCTCACCAAACAGGTGCTGGCTCTGGAAGGCAAGTATCAGGCGATGTCGGATGCCGAGCTGCAGGCCCAGACTCCTGCACTGAAGCAGAAGCTGGCCGACGGCAAAACGCTGGATGATATTCTGCCCGATGCCTTCGCTGTCTGCCGCGAGGCCGCATGGCGTGTGCTGGGCATGAAGCATTTCCCGGTGCAGGTCACCGGCGGCATCGCCCTGCACCGGGGCGACATCGCCGAGATGCAGACCGGTGAAGGCAAGACCCTTGTGGCAACGCTGCCTGCCTATCTGAATGCATTGACCGGGGAGGGTGTCCACATCGTCACCGTCAACGATTACCTTGCCAAGCGCGACAGCGAGTGGATGGGCAAGCTTTACCGCTGGCTGGGCCTGTCGGTGGGCCTGATCGTGCAGGGCATGGATGGTGATGCCCGCCGGGAAGCTTATAATGCCGACATTACCTACGGCACCAACAACGAGTTCGGCTTCGACTATCTGCGCGACAACATGGTGACTTATAAAGACAACATGGTGCAGCGCGGCCATGCCTACGCCGTTGTCGATGAGGTGGACTCCATCCTCATCGACGAGGCCCGTACGCCGCTTATCATCTCTGGCCGCGGAGAGGACTCTTCCAGCCTGTATACCCAGGTGGACCGCTTTGTCCGCACTCTGCGCAAGAGCGTTGTGGTCGAGCTGGAAGACAAGGTGGAGACCGACGAGCAGGCTGACGGCGATTACATCGTGGACGAAAAGCACAAGACCTGCACCCTGACGGCTAAGGGCATCAAGAAGGCCGAGGAATATTTCAAGATCGAGAACCTCGCTGCCGCAGAGAATATGACCCTCGCCCACCACATCGACCAGGCCATCAAAGCCTACGGTGTGATGCAGCGCGACATTGATTATGTTGTGAAGGACGGCGAAGTGCTCATCGTCGATGAGTTTACCGGTCGTCTGATGATCGGCCGCCGTTACAACGAGGGCCTCCATCAGGCCATCGAGGCCAAGGAGGGCGTGAAGATCGCCGCCGAGAGTAAGACGCTGGCGACCATCACCTTCCAGAACTACTTCCGTATGTACAAGAAGCTGTCCGGTATGACCGGTACGGCAAAGACGGAGGCCACTGAGTTCACCGAGATCTACGGTCTGAACATCGTTACCGTCCCCACCAACCGCCCTGTCATCCGCAAGGATTACCCGGATGCCATCTACAAGACCATCAACGGCAAATACAATGCCGTCATCAAGCAGGTCATGGAGTGCCACAAGAACGGCCAGCCGGTCCTGGTGGGTACTGTCAGCGTCGAGAAGAGCGAGACCCTCGCCAAGATGCTGCAGAAGTACACCCGCGACTTCAACGTGCTAAACGCCAAGAACCACGAGCGTGAGGCAGAGATCGTCGCACAGGCCGGTAAGAAGGGGGCCATCACCATCGCCACCAACATGGCTGGCCGTGGTACCGATATTATGCTGGGTGGCAACGCTGAGTATATGGCAAAGGCCCAGATGCGCAAGGAGCACTTCTGCGAGAAGCTGCTGAACCCTGAAAAGCCCGAGGAGGCTCTGCCCGCAGCCGTGGAGCTGCTGCTCATCGAGGCCGACGGCCATGGTGAGACTGCCGACGCCAACATTCTGGCTGTCCGCAAGCGGTTCGAGGAGCTGTATGCGCAGTACAAGCCCCTGACCGAAGCGGAGGCTGAAGAGGTGCGCGCTGCCGGAGGTCTGTTCATCATCGGTACTGAGCGCCACGAGAGCCGCCGTATCGACAACCAGCTGCGCGGCCGTGCAGGCCGTCAGGGCGACCCCGGTGCATCCCGCTTCTATCTGAGCCTCGAGGACGATTTGATGCGTCTGTTCGGCGGCGACCGCGTGCAGAGCCTGATGGGTACTCTGGGCATCGACGAGGACACCCCCATCGAGAACCGGATGATCACCAGCACCATCGAGTCTGCCCAGAAGAAGCTCGAAGGCCGCAACTTCGAGATCCGCAAGAACGTCCTGAAATACGACGACGTCATGAACCAGCAGCGCGAGATCATCTATGGTCAGCGCCGCAAGGTCCTGGACGGCGAGGACATCAGCGCCGAGATGCACAATATGCTGAAGGAGAACATCGAGTCCAGCTGCAAGCAGTTCCTCGCAGGCGATGTGAAGGACGAGTGGGACTTCGGTGCGCTCCGCCGCCACTATCTGGGCTGGCTGACCACCGACGCCGACTTCCACTACACTGTCGCTGACTACGACAGCATCTCTCAGGAGAGCATCGCGGATATGCTGTATCAGCGCGGCATGGACGTCCTGAACGACAAGGAGCAGCGCTACGGCGCACCCCTGATGCGTGAGCTGGAGCGTATCTGCCTGCTCAAGTGTGTAGACCGCCAGTGGATGGACCATATTGATAACATGGACCAGCTGCGTCAGGGCATCGTTCTGCGCGGCTACGGCCAGAAGGACCCCGTCGTCGAGTACCGCATCGAGGGCTTTGACATGTTCGACCAGATGGTCGATTCCATCCGGGAGTCCAGCGTCAAGATGCTGCTGACCATCGAGGTGCGCGAGGCGGGCAAGGCCCCCAAGCGTGAGCAGGTGGCCAAACCCACCGGCGAGGGCTATGTGCCTGGCAACGGCGCACCCGGCGCAAAGGGCGCACCCAAGGGCCAGCCTGTCCGCGTCATCAAGATCGGCCGCAACGACCCCTGCCCCTGCGGTAGCGGCCTGAAGTGGAAAAAGTGTACCTGCGCCAAGTACCACCCCGAAGGAAGCCACACCGAGGGCTGAACATAACACAGCAAAAAGCTCTCCCTCGGGAGGGCTTTTTCTAAATCGAGAAACTGTTTTCGTAAGCGGAGTGCAATGCTTATGAAAACGGCTTCCTAAAAAAGAAGGAGCGGATGAGTATGAATATCACATCGGAAGAGCTTTTGAAGGAGGCCCGCGCACTGGAGCCGCAGCTGCAGCAGTGGCGTCGGACGCTCCACCGCCACCCGGAGGTGGGCTTCGATCTGCCCCACACGAAGGAGCTGGTCAAGAAGGCGCTGACGGAAATGGGCTATGAGCCGAAGGACTGCGGCAAGGCCGGTGTCATTGCGCTGGCAGGCGGCAAAAAGCCCGGCAAGACCATCCTGCTGCGTGCCGATATGGACGCCCTGCCCATCCCCGAGGACTCGGGTGAAGAGTTCAGCTCGGAAGTCCCCGGCAAGATGCATGGCTGCGGCCACGATATGCATACGGCCATGCTGCTGGGTGCAGCGAAGCTGCTCAAGGCTCACGAGGACGAGCTGGAAGGTACGGTCAAGCTGGAATTCCAGCCTGCCGAAGAAATTTTCCAGGGCTCCCCGGATATGATCGCGGGCGGCCTGCTGGAAGACCCCCATGTGGACGCCGCTGTGATGTTCCATGTGCTGGCCGGAATGCCGCTGCCGGTAGGTACGGTGCTGGTGCCGGGCGGCGGCATCACGATGGCCAGCTGTGAGCAGTACCATATCGTGGTCAAGGGCAAGGGTGGTCACGGCTCTACCCCGGAAAACTGCATCGACCCCATCACGGCTGCGGCCCACATCCACATCGCCCTGCAGGAGATCAACAGCCGGGAGCTGAAGCCCGGCGACTTCGGTGTGCTGACCACCGGCCGCTTCGAGGCCGGTGCGGCATCCAATGTCATCCCGGATGTGGCCCAGATGTGGGGGACCATCCGCACCACCGACCCGGAGAATAAGACCGGCGAACTCATTCGGACCCGCGTGACCGAGATCGCGCAGGGCGTGGCGGCGGCCTTCCGCTGCACCGCAGAGGTATCCTTCGCCGATTACTGCCCCTGCATGGTGGTGGACAAGCCCCTCGCCGAGAATGCGATGGACTATATGACCGAGCTGCTGGGGAAGGGTGCCATGGACATGACCGCCCTTACCGGCGGCAAGCCCGGCGGCGGCAGCGAGGATTTCGCCTTCGTGAGCCATGAGGTGCCTACTGTGAGCATGTTCATCGCCGCAGGCGGCCCGGAGCAGGGCTGCTGCTACGGCCAGCACCACCCCAAGGTGCGGTTCGACGACAGCATCCTCTACGAGGGCTCTGCGGCTTTTGGCTGGTTCGCACTCCGCTGGCTGTACGACAACGCCGACATCGCGTTCTGATATTGAGACAGCAAAAGGCCCTCTCAGCGCCGCTGAGAGGGCCTTTCTATCGCTATCAGGTGTGGGTGCAGAGATAATCCACCCATGCGTCGTACCCGGCGGGCAGCAGATGGTAGCCGTCCGGCTGGGCGTATTCCTCGATGAGGTCGCCGTTCTCATCGGCCAGCGCCTCCCAGAGGTTCAGGAAGGTGCAGCCCTTTTCCAGCGCGATGGCCGAAAGAGCATCGTTTATCTCACAGAGCCGCTCCTTGTAGAGGCCGGGGGACTTTTTGCTCACTTCAGGCCGGACCGGGGTGATGGACTGGACGTAAATTTTCGTGTTGGGCAGTGCCTGCGAGATCATGTCCAGCATCAGCCGGTAATAGGTGAGGAAGCTGGTATAATCACTGTCCGCGGTCAGCACATTGGTACCCAGCAGGATGTAGAGCGCCCGGGGCTGCTGGGAGGCCAGCGCCTCCATCGGGACTTCCTTTTCGCCGTCGGCCCGGCGGCAGGTGGTGTTGTTGACGACGGCATTGGGGCCGACGCCCTTATAAGCGCAGAAGTGCGCGTTGGGCAGGCCGGTGTCGTACAGCTGCATCCCCTGCGTCAGGCTGTCGCCCAAAAAACTCACGTCCGAAAAGCTGCTCCGCTCCACGGCAGGGCTGGCAGGCTGGGCGGCGAGGCGGAAATCCATCGCGGTCATCCCGTTGTCGAGGGTCTGGACACTGAGGCGTCGGGCCGGGGTGTAGCTGATGGTGTTCCACTCGCTGCCGGTCAGCTCCTGCTGCAGAATGGTGGGGCCTTGGGCCGTATTGGGGGCTGGCTCGCGGTGAAGGCGCTTCCAGAGGACGCCCACAGCGGCCAGAAGCACCAGTAGGATGAGCAGCGCAGCGGTGATGAAGATCCTGCGCCAGCGCCGATGAAGGATGCGGCGGCGATATTCCTGATAATCTGCCATAATGTCCTCCTGTGGCGGAATGGTTACTTTCGCCCCTATTATACAGCACAGCCCCGGCCCGTGCAACCCGTGAGGAAAAATTCCCATATTCCGGGGGCCTGCCCTTGCGTTTTCTATTATAAATATGATATACTAAAGTGAATCAAGTATGATAGGGAGGCTTTCACGATGCCATTTACTCCAAAACTGACTTATAAAGGCAAGCCCCTCGTCCGCAAGGACAATGAGCTGTATTACGGCTGCATGACCGACCCGTATGTGCTTTATCTGCAGATCCAGTCCACCAAGACCGTGGGCGGTGTGGATGTGGCAGACAAGGTCCATCTGCAGCTGCTCTCTACCGATGAGTCCAAGCCCCGTGAGGCCCGCGTGGCACGTCAGACCACCAAGAACGGCCTGTACAATGCGCTGGACATCGGCAGCATCTGGCTGCAGAAGGCAAACGAGAACGGCTGAACCCAAACGCGAACCGCAAGCTGCTGAAAGGGACTGCTCCTGCATGGAGCGGCCCCTTTTTTGCTGTGCAAATATTTTGCGTTATGCGGAGCTTTGTGGTATACTTATCCTGATATTTTATGCACAAAAGGCAGGAATGAAATTATGCTGCATGATCCGGAACTGCATTATCTGGATAACGCCGCCACCACCATCGTTGCTCCCGAGGTGGCAGACGTGATAGACAAGGCCATGCGGGAGCACTGGGCCAACCCCTCCAGCCTCTATGTCCCCGGCGCACGGAGCGAAGAGGCCCTGAACGCCGCCCGTGCCGCCGTGGCCCGCACCCTGGGCTGCAAGTCGAGGGAGCTGTACTTTACCTCCTGCGGCAGCGAGGGCAATAATCTGGCCCTGCTGGGCGCGGCCCAGACCCGCACCTTCGGGAAGGGCATCGTGGTGTCGGGCTTCGAACACCCCAGCGTCCAGCGCCCGCTGGAACGTCTGGCCGCGCAGGGCTATAACGTCACTGTCGTGAAGCCTCAGGCCGACGGCACACTGGACATCAACAAGATGCTGGATGCCGTGGACAAGAATACCATCCTCGTGGCCTGCATGATGGTCAACAACGAGATAGGCACCCGCAGCGACGTGGAGCGTCTGGCCGCCGAGGTCAAGCGCCGCAACAGCCGCACCATCGTCCATGTAGACGCCGTGCAGGCGTGGATGCGCGTCCCCATCAAGCTGGACAACATCGACACGATGACCGTCAGCGGCCACAAGATCCACGCACCCAAGGGCGTCGGTGCGCTCTACCTGAGTGACCGGCTGGTGCAGGCGTTCCGGCCGCCCTATCTGGGCGGTGAGCAGGAGCGCGGCCTCCGCCCCGGCACCGAGAACCTGCCCTATGCGCTGGGCCTTGCCGCCGCGGCCACCCGCCTGGTCGGCAGCATCAAGAGCCGTGACAAGGCTGTGCGCGCCCTCAACGACCGCCTCCGCGCGGGGCTTTCTGTGTTCCCGGAGGTGGAGATCAACAGCCCGGCGGGCGCTGTGCCTGAGGTGCTGAATTTCAGCGAGAACTGCATCAAGAGTGAGACGATGCTGGCCTGGCTGTCCGAGAGGCAGATCTACGTCTCGTCAGCCAGTGCCTGCGGCAGGGGACAGCCCAGCCACACGCTGGCGGCTATGGGCCGCGACCCGCTGGCCATCGACACGGCCATCCGGGTGTCCTTCTGTGCCGACAACACCCCGGAGGATGTGGACGCCTTCCTCGAGCGCTTTGAGGATGGCATGAAGCACTTACAGAGAATCAAAAAGTAAGGAGTAACGATGAGAGAAGTCATTATGGGCTATCAGGGCGAAATGTCCCTGAAGGGCCTCAACCGCAACCAGTTTGAATCGACGATGATGAAGATCCTGCGCTACCGTCTCAAGACGGTGGGCAAGTTCCGCGTCTACTGCACCCAGTCCACCTTCTACATGGAGCCGGAAGAGGAAGATATTGATATGGACCTCGCCTTTGAGCGGGTGAGCAAGGTGTTCGGCCTCGCGGCCCTCAGCCGTGCTGTGGTCTGTGAGAAGGATTTCGACACCATCTGCCAGACCGCCGAGGATTATCTGGGTGACAGCCTTCACGGCATCAAGACCTTCAAGGTCGAGGCCCGCCGTTCCGACAAGACCTTCCCCATGACCAGCCCCGAGCTGATGCGGGAGCTGGGTGCCTATCTGCTGGGTAAGCACAACTACCTGCGGGTGGACGTCAAGAACCCTCAGTTCAAGGTCATCGTGGAGATCCGCGATTACGGTGCGTATATCCACGGCCCCAAAATACAGGGTGAGGGCGGTCTGCCTGTCGGAACTTCCGGCCGCGCCCTCAATATGCTGTCCGGCGGCATCGACAGCCCTGTGGCGGCATACCGGATGGCAAAGCGCGGCCTCGGCCTCGACCACATCCATTTTGCATCCCCTCCGTATACTTCCGAACGCGCAAAACTGAAAGTTAAGGCTCTGGCCCAGCTCATCACCCCCTATACCGGCAGCACCAACCTCTTTGTGGTGCCGTATACCAAGCCTCAGGAGTATATCCGCGATAACGCGCCCGACGTTCTCTTCACCGTCCTCATGCGCCGCAGCATGATGCGCATTGCCAACATCATCGCTAGGAAGCAGGGCTGTGAAGCCCTCGTCACCGGCGAGAGCCTGGCACAGGTGGCCAGCCAGACCGTCAAGGCTCTGCAGTGTACCGACGCCGCCCAGGACCTGCCCATCCTCCGTCCCCTCATCGGCATGGACAAGACCGAGATCGTCGAGACGGCCCGCCACATCAACACCTTCGAGACGAGCATCCTGCCCTATGAGGACTGCTGCACCATCTTTACCCCGCCGCACCCGAAGATCCGCCCCGAACTGAGCGAGATCCTCGAAGCCGAGGCCGGGATGCCCGGTCTGGCAGAGCTGGAAGCCGAGGCCGCAGAGGTCACCGAGCGCATCCGCCTGCGTATCACCGACGACGTGGAATTCGAGGGCTGAGCCATGACAGCAGAGATCATCAGTGTGGGTACCGAGCTCCTTCTCGGCAACATCCTCAACACCAACGCCCAGTACCTCAGCCGGGAGCTGGCCGATCTGGGCATCACGGTCCAGCGGGAGAGCACCATCGGCGACAACCATGGCCGTCTGGCCGATTTCGTCAACGAGGCTAAGAGCCGCTGCGACTTGCTGGTCTTTACCGGCGGTCTCGGCCCCACGGCAGACGACCTGACCAAGGAGACCGTTGCCGCCTGCTTCGGGGATGAGCTGGCCTTCGATGAGGCCGAGTGGGACAAGATCACCAGCTACTTTGCCCGCACCGGCCGCGAGACGACCCCCAACAACCGCAAACAGGCGATGGTCCCCACCAAGGGCCATAAGATCATCAACAACCACGGCACTGCCCCCGGCGCGTGGTTCGAACAGGACGGCCACTGTGCCGTCCTCATGCCCGGTGTCCCCCACGAGATGAAGGCCATGTGGACGGAGAGCGTCCGCCCTCTGCTGATGGAGCGCCAGAACTGCACCCTCCACTCCGTCACCCTCCGTGTGCTGGGCGGCGAGAGCGATATTGAGTATAAGGTGCGCGACCTGCTGGAAAACCCGAACCCCACCGCCGCCATTTACTGCAAGACCGGTGAGTGCGAGATCCGCATTACCGCCCGCGCCCGCTCCGACGAGGACGGCGAAAAAATGTGCCGCGCGTATGCCAAAAAGTTCTATGATATGCTGGGCGATGCGGTGTATGATGAGGATGTGGCCGGTCTGGAAGAGACGGTGGTCCATACCCTGCAGGAAAAGGGGCTGACCATCGCCACCGCCGAGAGCTGCACCGGCGGCCTCATCGCACAGCGCCTGACCTCCGTGTCCGGCTCCAGCGAGGTGTTCGGCTATGGCTTTGTCACCTACTGGGAGCAGGCCAAGGCAAAGCTCGTGGGCGTGGACCCGGCGGTCATCGAAAAGTACAACGTCGTGTCCGCCCCCGTGGCGGCACAGATGGCGCTGGGTGCGGCAAAGGCTTCGGGCGCTGACATCGCTGTGAGCGTCACCGGTTTGGCCGGCCCCACCGGCGGCGACGAGGTGCGCCCTGTGGGCACCGTCTATCTGGGCGCTGCCCGGGATGGCGTGGCCTGCGTCAAGAAGCTTTTCGTCTCCCGGCCTGACCGTGCGCTGGTGCGCGCCCGGGCCGCACAGGCTGCGCTGGAACTGGCGCTGCGTCTGGCACAGGGCAAAGTCCCTGCCGGGACGCAGGCCCTCACCGCGGCCCAGCAGTCGGACGACGAAGCGCTGGCCGCACTGGATGAGGCGTTCGTCCGGTAAAAATCAAAAATGAGGGGTTGATGGGATTTGGCAGAGGAGACCCGCTGTGTGCTGCGCCTGTACGGTGCGCCGCAGGGGCGGCTGGCGGCCGCTGTGGCGCTGTTTGCGCCCCAATGGAGGGCTGAGGCCCAGTGGAAGAGCCGGGGCGCAGAGACGCTGCTGGCTGTCCATGCGGACACGCCCACGGGACTGAAAAAGGCGGCTCAGAGCCTCCGCAGCAGCTTTGGTGCGGACGTATATGGTGCAGGCGATACCAGTCTGGCCGCTGCCGCCGTGCAGGCGCTGGAAGCCCATGATCGTCTGCTGGCCTGCGGTGATGCCGCCGCCGGTGCGCTGCTGGAATCCCGGCTCGAGAAAGTCCCCGGTGCCGAGAAGGTCTACGACTTCGGCACCATGAGCTATGCCGACGCCAAGGTCGGCCCCCAAATCGAAAAGCGCGCCCGGGCCAAGCTCGGCGGGGAAGGGGACAAACCCGACCCTGTCCGTCTGGCCCTCGCCCGGGCGCAGGCGGCCCGCCGCGTCGTGGGAACAGAGCTGGCCGTGGCCTGTGCCGAGCGGGAAAGCGACCATGTGCTGGTGCTCAGCACCAAAAAGGCTGCTGGCTCCGCACCGTCCCCGCCGCAGATAATCCCGGCCTCTGGCTGCTGGATATGGTGCGCCGCGCCGCTGCCGGTCTGCCGCAGGCCGAGGGGGACAGGCTTCCTTCCGCCGGACAGACTAAACAGAGCGCTCCTCCGGGCCGCTCGCAGAGCAAGGACCCGCCCCCAAAGAAGAAGCATCCTCTCCGCGTTCTGCTGGCGGTGCTGGGGATCCTGGCGCTGGCGGCGTTCGGTGTGGCGTGGTATCTCACGGGCGGCGATCTCGCCGCCCTGCCCCAGCGCCTGAAGACCCTGCATCTGCCCGAGTGGGTCACCCTCTGGCAGGCCCATGAGCCGAAGCCCGGTGCAAGACTGATATAAAACAAAAAGGGGCCGCTTCCCGGCAGAAATACGGGAAGCGGCCTCTTTTTATACAGCACAAAACCCGCCGCAATGGGATGCTTCCCATTGCGGCGGGGCATTTGTGTTAAAATACAGTCAAGTGACAGTGCTTAGAGCTGGCTCTGATATTCCTTGCGGTAGCCTTCCAGCTCCTTCTGGTTGCCATAGACGAAGTGACCGTTGGCGATCTCCTCCCACACCGGCTTGTCCACGCTGTAGTCGTGGCAGCTGGGGTCGTAGACCAGGAGCTTCTTCTTCTTTTCCAGACCCGGGTCGGGGATGGGAACGGCGCTCAGCAGAGCCTTGGTGTAGGGGTGCAGGGGATGGAGGAACAGCTCTTCAGCCTCTGCCAGCTCCACGATGCGGCCCTTGCTGATGACGGCGATGCGGTCCGAGATGAACCGGACGACCGACAGGTCGTGGGCGATGAACAGGTAGGTCAGACCGCGGGACTTCTTCATGCTGTTCAGCAGGTTCAGCACCTGCGCACGGATGGAGACGTCCAGTGCGGAGATGGGCTCATCGGCCACGATGAACTCCGGCTCCATGACCAGCGCACGGGCGATGCCGATACGCTGACGCTGGCCGCCCGAGAACTCGTGGGGGAAGCGGGAGGCGAACTCCGGCAGCAGGCCGACCTCGTGCAGAGCGTTCATGACCTTTTCGTGCAGGTCATCCTGGTCCTTGTACAGGTGGTGGTTCAACAGACCCTCAGCCACGATGTACTCGACCTTGGCGCGCTCGTTCAGAGAGGCCATGGGGTCCTGGAAGATCATCTGCACCTTGCGGATGACCTCACGGTCCAGCTCCTTGGAGATCTTGCCGTTGATCTTCTGGCCCTTGAAGAAGATGTCGCCGCCCGAGGTCGGGTTGATGCGGCAGATGGCACGGCCAATGGTGGTCTTGCCGGAGCCGGACTCGCCGACCAGCGAGAAGGTCTCGCCCTTGTAGATGTCAAAATTGACGTGGTCCACGGCCACGAACTTCTTTTTGCCGGAGCCAAAGGTGATCTGAAGGTCTTTCAGCTCAATCAGCTTTTCACGCTCAGCCATTTAAGTTGGAACCTCCCATCTTTCCCATTTTCTCACGCAGGTTCTGGATGGAGTGGGGGCGTTCCATCTTGGGAGCCCGGGGGTCCAGATACCAGGTCTTTGCCGCGTGGGTCTCGGACACCTGGAAGAACGGAGGTTCTGCCACGAAGTCGATGGCCAGCGCGTGCTTGTTGCGGGGTGCAAATGCATCGCCCTTGATCTCATTGAACAGGTTCGGCGGCGTACCGTCGATGGTGGGCAGGGCCTCACCCTTGGTACCCAGCTGAGGCAGAGCCTGCAGCAGAGCCCAGGTGTAGGGGTGCCATGCGTCGTAGAAGATCTCCTCGACGGTGCCGTACTCGACGATCTGGCCGGCGTACATGACGGCCACGCGGTCTGCCACGTTTGCCACAACGCCCAGGTCATGGGTGATGTAGATAACGGACATGCCCAGCTCCTTCTGCAGGTCACGGATGAGCTGCAGGATCTGTGCCTGAATGGTCACGTCCAGAGCGGTGGTGGGCTCGTCGCAGATGAGGATCTGCGGACGGCAGGCGGCAGCGATGGCGATGACGACACGCTGCCGCATACCGCCGGAGAACTCGTGCGGATACTGCTCGTAGCGGCGCTCCGGGTCGGGGATGCCGACCTTGGCCAGCATCTCGATGGCGGCCTTCTTGGCCTCCGCGCCCTTCAGGCCCTGATGGTGCTCGATGCTCTCCTGGATCTGCTTGCCGATTTTCTTCAGCGGGTTCAGGCTGGTCATCGGGTCCTGCATGACCATGGCGATCTTCTTGCCGCGCACGCCCAGCCAGTCCTTCTCGGTGAACTTGGTCATGTCGCGGCCTTCGTACATGATGGAGCCGCCGGTGATCTTACCGTTGACATCCAGCATGCCCACGAAGGTCTTGGTGAATACGGACTTGCCCGAGCCGGACTCGCCCACGATGGCCAGCGTCTCGCCGTCATAAAGGTCCAGCGAGCACTTGCGGATCGCGTTCAGCTTCTTGCCGCGCAGGCTAAAGGTGATCTCCACGTCTTTGGCAGAGATGATCGGTTGTCTATCCATTTTTGTGATTTTCTCTCCCATCTGTTAAACGTGGTTGCGCGGGTCAGCAGCATCCGAGAAAGCGTTGCCCATGATATAGAAGGAAATGGAGATGATGGACACGATGGATGCGGGGAAGACCAGCAGGTAAGGATAATCGAGGAAGAAGCCGCGCACCTTGCTCAGGATGAGGCCCAGAGACGGAGTCTCGATGCCCAGACCGATGCCCAGATAGGACAGGGTGGACTCGAGGTTGATGGTGGCGGGGATGCTCAGCGCCATGCGCAGGATGATGACGGAGACCAGATAGGGCAGGATGTTCTTGGTCAGAACGCGCCACAGCGGGGTGCCAAGGCAGCGGGACGCGAGGTTGTACTCGCGGTCACGGAACATGAACACCATGTTGCGGACGCGGCGGGCCATGACCAGCCAGCCGATGGCGATCATCGAGACGGCCATGATGGTGAAGCTCTGGCCGACGACCAGTGCGATCAGGGTCATGTAGATGATGTAAGGCACATTGTCGATGAGGTTGTACAGCTCGGTGAAGAAGCGGTCCAGCTTACGGACATAGCCCCAGATCAGGCCGATGATGACGCCGAGGATGCTCTCGCCCACGGCAACGATGAGGGCCAGACGGATGGACACCTGCGTGGCGTACCACACCTGACACCAGTAGTCGCGGCCGAGGTTGTCGGTGCCGAACCAGTATTCGCTGTTGGGCTTCCGGAAGGCCAGAGAGGAATCCGTCACCAGCGTCTGATAATCGTACTTGCCGATGGCCAGTGCGATGAAGGAGAAGATGACGAGGAACAGGAACAGGATCAGGCAGACGACAGCAGCCTTGTGCTTGAGGAAGTTCTGGATGACAGACCCCCAGTAGCTGTAGTTGGAGTAGCCGACACGCTCGGCTTCCTCCGGAGAGTAATCGACGAAGTAGAACAGCTCGTCCTGCTTTTTGCCCTCAAAATCCGATGCTTTAGCCATCAGCGTGCGGCCTCCTTTCCGGTCAGAGTAATGCGCGGGTCAACCAGCATCATCAGCACGTCGCCCAGGAAAACACCCACGATGCCCAGTGCAGCGTAGAGGATGACCAGAGTCTGGACGACGTTCAGGTCATAGCGCTGGATGGCGTCGGTCAGCAGGGGACCCATGCCGGGAACGGAGAAGAACCGCTCCATCAGCAGAGAGCCGCCGACCGTCAGCAGGATGGACTGGGGGATATACTGCACCATGGGGACCATGGCGTTGCGCAGCACGTGCTTGAACATGATCTCGCTGGAGCTCAGGCCCTTCACGCGGGCCAGCTTGATATAATCGCGGGTCAGCTCGTCCACCATGTAGCGGCGGGTCCACAGAGCGTAGCCTGCGATAGACGCCAGCGACAAGCAGACGATGGGCAGCACGCTGGACGGGCCGACATTACGGGTGGAGTACAGCGTGGGGAAACCCAGGTATTTGGAGCCGAAGACCAGCACCAGCGAATAGGAGACCAGAGAAGGCACAGCGTTGACGAAAACGGTGTAGGCCGTGCCGATCCAGTCAAAGACCTTGTCCTTGAAGGCGGTCTGCAGGATGCCCAGCATGATGCCCACCAGCAGCGAGATGCCGGCGGAGATCAGGCCGAGGCGCATGGAGACGCCGAATTTCTTGCCGATGACCTTCACGACGGAAGCGCCATTCTGGATGCGGCGGGAAGTGCCGAAGTCCAGATGGAGCAGGTCGTTGTAGAAGTGCAGCAGCTGGGTGCCGATGGGGTCGGTCAGACCGGCGGCTTCCAGTGCGGCGTATTTCTGCTCTTCGGTAAACTTCATGAGCTGTTCTTCCGTGAAGTAGTAGTCCGTAGGCAGGCAGCGCATCAGCAGAAAGACGATGGTTGCGATCAATAAGATCGTGACGAGCGACTGAGCCAGCCGCTTGACGGTGTATTTTAACATGATAACCAAACCTTTATAAAATAATCATCAGGCTTTGGTTGCTGCATTGAAAGCAGCGGAGAAAGCCTCGTACTCCTCGGTGGTGTAGCCGTCGCCCTGACGGGTCTCCCAGTTGACGGCCTTGTAGTTGCAGGGACCGTACATGGCGTTGATCTTGGTGTACTCGTTGACGTGGGTCAGGCACCAGAGCACCTCGTACAGGCAGGGGATGCACAGAGCGTTGTTCAGCATGGAAGCCTCAGCCTTTGCGAATGCGGCATAGCGTGCATCGGTATCGGTGACGATAGCCTTTGCCGCGGTGACCAGATCGGTGAACTCCTGGTAATCAGCCAGCAGGTCCTTCTGGTAATCCTGAGGATCCTTCTCAACGGCTGCGATCCAGGAGGTGGTCTGAGCGTAGTAAGCGTTGTCGTCGCTCAGGACTTCCTGGCCCAGGAAGTTGACGGGGTCGCCGAAGTCAGCGCCCCAGCCGTTCTGCAGGATGGAGTGCAGCTGGACGTTACGGACTTCCTTATAGATGGAAGAGACATAGGTGCCGATGTCCAGCACGACGAAGTCATCGCCCAGGCTCTCGGAGAAGCACTGCTTCAGAACGGTGGCGGTATCCAGAGCATTGGTGTCGCCGCTCTTGATGTAGTGGTAGCAGTGGACGGGGAAGGTGACGCCGATGGCGCTCAGCTCTTCCATGGCCTGCTTCTTCAGGTCAGCGATGTCGCCGCCGTTGTCGCGGAGGCGGATCATGGTCTTGCCGTCGTAAGCCTGACCGTCGAAGCCCATCTCCTTGGCGACCAGAGTGGTGTACTCCTCACCCTTGGTGTTGTAGCAGACGCCGGGCATGGTGTAGTAGTCGTTCTCGCACTTCAGGGGGTTGATCTTGTTGGTGCGGGCGTAGTAGTTGGTGAAGTCGATGCCCTTGTAGAAGCACTGACGGAACGCGCGGTTGGAAACAGCCTTGTTCCAGTTCTCGTCCAGATTGCCGTTCTCATCCTTGCGCTGGAAGTTCAGGTGCATCTGGAAGCTGAACTTGGTGGGGCGCTTCTCGCACAGGAACTTGTTGTGCTTGTTGTTGGGGTCGGAGGTGATGGTGGTCAGGTTGGACTCGGTCAGGTCGATGTTATCGACCTCGCCGTTCTCGTACAGCTGCAGGCCCATGGACAGGTCGGGGATCATGGTGATGGTGTGATGCTCGAAACGGGTGCAGTCCTTTGCAGCGTAGTAGTTGGGGTTGGGGATGAAGCTCTTGGTGTTCTGCTGGATATACTCCTCGATGAGGTACGGACCATTGTACCACATGGTGGAGTAATCGCAGGAGCGGAAGCCATCGATGCCCAGCTCCTTGATGAGGTCCTCAGAGGCGGGGTAGAAGCTGTTGTAGGCAGCGACGGTGTCGAAGTAGGGGCAGGGGGTCTTGCAGGTGAAGACCAGAGTGTAGTCGTCCGGTGCCTCGACGCCGACACCGGCAGCCAGCATATCCTCGTAGGTCATGTCGGCAGCAGCGTCGCCCTTGTCCTTGGTCATGTCGTAGTACTCAGCAGCGCCCACGACGGTCTCAGAGGGCATGGAGGTGTTGAAGGCCTCGTTCTTGAGAGCGTTCAGGACCCACTCAAGACCCACGAGGAAGTCCTTGGAGGTCAGGTGAGACTTGACCTCGCCGTTGACGTCGCACCAATCGACATCGTCGCGCAGGTGGAAGGTCCAGACGGTGGAGTCGTCGTTGTGCTCCCAGCTGGATGCGATGGCGGGGGCTGCCTTGCCGTAGCAGTCGAAGCTCAGCAGGCCGTCCCAGCAGTTGGTGGTGACGTTCATGTCGGAAGCGGACTGGCTGTACAGGAAGTTCCAGGTCTCCAGCTCACGGTTGGCAGTCTCGAAGGAGACGTAATCGGTGATGGCGTCGGCTGCGGGTGCAGCTGCGCCGGAGGCAGCACCGGAGGTGCTGGCAGCAGTGCTGCTGGAAGAACCACCGCAAGCGGCCAAGATGCTTGCGGCGCCCACGACGCCGGAAGCCTTGAGGAAGCTGCGGCGGCTGATGGAATGAGACTCAAAATTTGCGTTCATTGTGTTTTCCTCCCAATTATTCTTTCGTGTCTCGGCTCTATGGCGCAGGGTACCTTGCCCTGCCGATTTCCCACTCCTACGAGATTATCTGCCCTCCCTGTATTACCAGAGAATACAAAAGAGCGCAGAAACAGACCACTCTGTCTGTGCCTGTGCTCCTCCCGTAAAATCCTTAACACGACATATATTGTACCATCGAAATAAATAGTTGTCAATGGAATGTAAAATGCCTTTTCTTCCAAAAGAAAGCCGTACTCTGCATGGAGATAAAATAAATTTACTTTACTGTGATAAAGAGTGACGAAAATAAGATAAACAGGCCCAAAAACAAAAGAACGGGAGCTGTTCTTAATCCAAGAACAGCTCCCGTGTGTGGGATACGGGCCGGAAGCAGGAACTCCCGGCGGAAAAGTTAAGAAAAAGTTAAGATTTTGCGGCGTCGAAAGCCTTGGCAAATTCCTCGTATTGAGCGGTGGTGTAGGCGTCCTCGCTGGTCTCCCAGTTGACGTACTTCAAGTTGCAGGGGCCGAACATGGCGTTGATCTTGGTGTACTCGTTGACGTGGGTCAGGCACCAGCGGACATCGTAGTAGCAGGGGACGGCCAGCGAGTTGTTGATCATGTAGGCCTCGGCCTTTGCGAAAGCCTCATAGCGGGCGTCGGTGTCGTCCACGATGGCGTTGGCCGCGTTGACCAGGTCGGTGAACTGCTCGAACTCGTCTACCAGCTCCTGCTGGTAATCGGCGGGATCCTCCGCCACCAGCTGGATGTTGGAGTAGTTGACGGCGTAGTAGGCGTTGGAGTCGTGCAGGATCTCCTGCCCCACAAAGTTGACGGGGTCGCCGAAGTCTGCGCCCCAGCCGTTGATGACGAAGCCGTGGAGCTTGGGGATGCGGACTTCCTTTGCAAAGCTGGAAACGTAGGTGCCGAGGTCCAGCTGGATGAAGTCGTCGCCGAAGCTGTCGGTGATGCACTGCTTCAGAACGGTGGCGTTGTCCTGAGCCACGGTGTTGCCGGCCACGAAGAAGAAGGGAGCCTTGACCGGGAAGGTGACGCCGATGGCGGTCAGCTCATCCATGGCCTGCTTCTTGAGGGCGGCGATGGAGTCGGCGGTGGACTTGCGCAGATGGACCATGGTCTTGCCGTCATACTTCTCGCCGTCGATGCCCAGCTCCTTGGCCACCAGGTCAACATAATCGGTGCCCTTGGAGTTGTAGCAGACGCCCTTCATGGTGTAGAAGTTGTTCTCGCACTTGAGGGGTTGATCTTGTTGAAGCGTGCGTAGTAGGGAATGAGGTTCAGGCCCTCCTGGAAGCAGCGGCGGAATGCCCGGTTGGCCACGGCCTTGTTCCAGTTCTCGTTGGGGGTGCCGTCGGTGTTGAGGCAGTAGAAGTTGAAATGGAAGTCGTAGGCGTACTTGGTGGGGCGCTTCTCACAGAGCTGGTCGTTGTAGGCGTTGGAGGTGTCGGAGGTGATGGTGGTCAGGGTGCTCTCGCTCAGCTCCAGTTCGTCCAGCTCACGGTTCTGATACAGCTGGTAGCCGACGGTCAGGTCGGTGATCATGCTCAGGGACACGCGCTCGAAGCGGCTGCACTCGTCTGCCGCATAATAGTGGGGGTTCGGGATGAACCGCTTGGAGTTGTCGGAGACGAATTCCTCGATGAGGTAGGGGCCGCAGCACCACTGCTGGGTGTAGTCCACGCCGCGGAAGCCCTCGACGCCCAGCTTTTCCACCAGAGCCGGGGGTGCCGGATAGCAGCAGACGTAGGAAGCCACGGTGTCGAAGTAGGGGCAGGGATTCATGCAGGTGTAGACGACGGTGTAATCATCCGGTGCGTCGATGCCGACGCCTGCGGCCAGCATATCTTCGTAAGTAAGGGCTTCGCCTGCGGCGTCATCCATTCCGTAAGTCTTGTCGTAGTAGTCGGCTGCGCCCACGACGGTGGTGGAGGGCATGGAGGTGTTGGCGGCCTGATTCTTCTTTGCGTTCAGCACCCACTCGAAGCCCACGAGGAAGTCTTTGCTGGTCAGGTGGTCCTGCACCTCGCCGTTCATGTCCACCCAGTCCACATCGTCACGGAGATGGAAGGTCCAGACAGTGGAGTCCTCGTTGTGCTCCCAGCTCTTAGCCAGAGCCGGCACCGGCTTGCCGTAGTTGTCGAAGCTGATAAGACCGTCGATGATGTTGGTCGTCACGTTGAAGTCGATGGCCTGCTGGCTGTAGAGGATATTCCAGCTCTCGATCTCACGGCCAGAAGTCTCGTAAGTAAACAGCTCGCTCAGGCCCTTGCCGGAAGCAGCTGCACCGGAAGAAGCCGACGAAGCGCTGGCTGCGGTGCCGGAAGAAGAGCCGCCGCAGCCAGCCAGCAGACCGGCTGCGCCAACAGCGCCGGCACCCTTGAGGAAGCTGCGGCGGGTGATGGTGTAAGACTCAAAATCGTGGTACATATTCTTTCCCTCCTGTAATGACTGGTACGGCTCTGCGTTCCCCAAATCCCTATCCTGTCCATACTGCTTTACCCTCCCACAAGGTCTGGGAGCCGTCTTCATAACCATTGTACACCGTCTGAACGGTCTTTTTGCTCACATACTGCGTTGCTCTCCCTTGCAATCCGTCAGGATCGCTGCGGAAAATCGCCTTGTCTGTGGGCAAAAATCCTCGCCTATCCGGCGCACTCTGGCCATGAACCCGGCTTCAAAAGGGTACAAAAAGGGCGCAGAGACAGTATTTTATTGATCTGTTTCTGCGCCCTTGCAGAACCCGTATCGATTGCAAATATTCTATCATCCCACAGGCGGGAAGTCAAGAAAAACAACTCGGACACGGATTGAATCTTATTGATTCAGCTAACACATAAAAGTGAAAAGATTTCATGTGATGACTGAAATGGAATGACTTTTGCGCCTGCTTAGCCCTGAATCGCAGCGTTGAAAGCCTTGGCAAACTGCTCGTACTGGACGGTGGTGTAGGCTTCCTCGGAAGTCTCCCAGTTGACAGCCTTGTAGTTGCAGCCGCCGTACATGGCGTAGATCTTGCTGTACTCGTTGGCGTGGGTCAGGGACCATGTGATGTCGTAGTAGGCGGGGCTGACCAGCACGTTCTCCAGCAGATAGGCCTCAGCCTTGGCGAAGGCCTCGTAGCGGGCGTCGGTGTCGTTGACGATGGCGTTGGCGGCATTGACCAGATCGGTGTACTGCTCGAAAGCATCCATCAGGTCCTTCTGGTAGTCGGCAGGAGCCTCAGCCACCCGGGCGATGTTGGAGTAGTAGTGTGAGTAGAAAGCATTGTCGTCGTGGAGGGTCTCCTGACCGAGGAAGTTGACGGGGTCGCCGAAGTCGGCGCTCCAGCCGTTGATGACAAAGCTCTGGAGCTGAGGAGTGCGGACCTCCTGGGTCAGGCTGGAAACGTAGGTCTGGACGTCCAGCTTGATGAAGTCGTCGCCGAAGCTGTCGGAGAAGCACTGCTTGAGGATGGTGGCGTTGTCCAGTGCAGAGGTGCTGCTGGCGATGATGAAGTAGGTAGCCTTGACGGGGAAGGTGACGCCGATGGCGCTCAGCTCCTCCATGGCCTGCTTCTTCAGGGCGGAGATGTCGCCGCCGTTGGCACGCAGGCGAATCATGGTCTCGCCATCGTACTTCTCAGCGTCGAAGCCCATCTCCTTGGCCACCAGAGTGGTGTACTCAACGCCCTGCGTGTTGTAGCACAGGCCCTTCATGGTGTAGTAGTCGTTCTCGCACTTCAGGGGGTTGATCTTGTTGTAGCGGGAGAACCATGCCTTCAGGTTCAGGCCGCGGTAGAAGCACTGACGGAAAGCGGTGTTGGCGATGGCTTTGTTCCAGTTCACATCGGGGGTGCCGTCGGCGTTGTTCTTCTGGTAGTTGAAGTGCATGGCGTAGGCAGTGGGGCGGGCGCGCTTCTCACAGAGCTGGCTGTTGTACTCGTTGTTGGGGTCGGAGGTGATGGTGGTGATGGTGCTCTCGTTCAGGTCCATCTCGTCCAGCTCGCGGTTCTGGTAGAGCTGGAATGCGATGGCCTGATCGGAGATCATGGTCACGGTCATACGCTCGAAGCGGCTGACGTTGGCAGCATTGTAGTAGTGGGGGTTGGGGATATAGCTCTTGGTGTTGCCCTGGATATACTCCTCGACGATATAGGGGCCGCAGTACCACATGTTGGTGTTGTCGCAGCCACGGAAGGTCTCGATGCCCAGCTCGTCGATCAGCGCCTGAGAGGCGGGGTAGAAGCTGGTGTAGGAGGCCACGGTATCAAAGTAGGGGCAGGGGTCCTTGCAGGTGAACACCAGAGTGTAGTCGTCGGGAGCCTCGATGCCCACGCCTGCGTCCAGCATATCCTGATAGTGCAGGTCGGCGGCGGCAGCGCCCATATCCTTGGTCTTCTCGTAGTACTCCTCAGCGCCCACGATGTACAGGGTGGGCATGGAGGTGTTGTTGGCCTCGTTCTTGGAGGCGTTCAGCACCCACTCCAGACCGACCAGAAAATCGGTGGCGGTGATGTGCTCCTTCACCTCGCCGTTGCAGTCCACCCAGTCCACATCGTCGCGCAGGTGGAAGGTCCAGACGGTGGAGTCCTCGTTGGCCTCCCAGCTGGTGGCGATGGCGGGCACCAGCTTGCCGTAGCAGTCGAAGCTCATCAGGCCGTCCCACAGGTTGGTGACGACGTTTGCGTCGGTGAGGGTCTGGCTGTACAGCAGGTTCCAGCTCTCGATCTCACGGTTGGCAGACTCCCAGGAGATGTACTCCTTGAGGGGGGTGGCACCGGTGGAGTTGGGGGCCTGTGCGCCGGAAGCAGCCGTGCTGCCGGAGTTGTTGGACTTGCTGCCGCCGCAGGCGGACAGCAGGCCGGCGGCACCCACGACGCCGGCGCCCTTCAGGAAGCTGCGGCGGGTGATGTTGCGGGACTCAAAATCGATGTTCATTGAGATACGCTCCTCCGAGATATTGTTTTCCTTTTTTCCTATCCTAAATGCAAAAAACGGCGGGCTCCGGGTGCCAAAAACGCACAAAGCGCCCGGGACTGCACCTTTCGTATTCTAACATTCTGGGCAAAAGAAGTCAATGACATACGGCGCTGAAATAGAAACAAAATGGTAACGGATGCTTTTTTCTGAAAAATGACGGCAAAAAAACGGTAAAGAATGGAAAGAAGTCGTACCTTTACAAGATGATGAATGGATACAACGAAAGTCGGAAAACGCAAAGCGGCTATCTTTTTTCATAAAATCATGCTACAATACTACTGAATGAACCCTGTATTAAGGAGTACACGGATGAAAAAGCTGGTTTCGATGTATCAAAAATATATGTTCCGCCCCATTCTGTATAAATCCGTCACCCGGGTGTCGGTGGTGGCTGTGCTGATGCTGCTGTGGGACCGCTACGTCAGCGACGGCACGTTTACCATGTGGCAGGCCCCGGCCCTGCTGCTGGGCGTCGTGCTGCTGATGTGGGCGTGGGTGAACTACCTCCGTCTGGACGGTGTGACCATCCATCATCTGGGCGAAGAGTTTAAGGATATGGGCAAAAAGAAGAAGTTCCACTCCACCAAGTCCATCGTGGACTTTGCCGATGAGCGCATCGTCTCCTTCGAGGAGCTGGAACCGGAAGAGCGCACCTATTGCAGCATGCTCTCGAATCTCATCCTGGGCGGGGCGCTGCTCATCATCGGCCTCATCGCAGGCGCAGTGTGAGGGCAGCGGACATGGCAGAAAAAAGCGAAAAACAGCTGGTGGTGGGCATCCTTGCCCATGTGGACTCCGGCAAGACCACCCTCTCCGAGGCGATGCTCTACCGCGCGGGCAGCATCCGCAAGCTGGGCCGGGTGGATAACAAAGATGCCTTCCTCGACACCGACACGCTGGAAAAGGCGCGTGGGATCACCATCTTTTCCAAGCAGGCCCTGCTGAAAACGGGAAGTACGAATATCACCCTGCTGGACACCCCCGGCCATGTGGACTTTTCCACCGAGACGGAGCGCACCTTGCAGGTGCTCGACTACGCTGTGCTGGTCATCAGCGGCACCGACGGCGTCCAGAGCCATACCGAGACGCTCTGGCGTCTGCTGCGGCGGTATCATATCCCGACCTTCGTGTTCATCAATAAAATGGACCTGCCCGGCCCGGGCAAAGAGGCGCTGCTGAGCCAGCTTTCCCACCGTCTGGGCGACGGATTTGTGGATTTCGGCGCAGAGCAGGCCGAACGGGACGAGGCACTGGCCCTCTGCGACGAGCGCCTGATGGAAAAGATGCTGGACGCGGGCAGCCTGACGGCGGAGGACATCATCCCGGCCGTCGCCCGGCGGCACGTCTTTCCCTGCTGGTTTGGCGTGGCCCTGCAGAGGGAGAATGCCGGCGGACTGCAGGGTGTGGACGAGCTGCTGGCCGGCCTCGACGAATACACCCGCGCCGCCCCGGCGCTGGAAGCTTTCGGTACGCGGGTGTTCAAAGTCTCGCAGGATGAGCGGGGCGAGCGGCTGACCTGGCTGCGCGTCACCGGCGGTGAGCTGAAAGTCAAAGCCCAGCTCACCGGCGAAGCGGACGGCGAGCCCTGGGCCGAAAAAGGCCAACCAGCTGCGGCTTTACTCCGGCGCAAAATATACGCTGGCAGAGGCCATCGGCCCGGGGCAGGTCTGCGCCGTCACCGGACTGACAAAGGCGAAGCCCGGCACCGGCCTCGGGGCCGAGCGGGACAGTGACCTCCCGGTGCTGGAACCTGTCCTGAGCTATCGGGTGTGTCTGCCCGAGGGCGCGGATGTTCATGCCGCATTGGGCAAGCTCCACCGTCTGGAAGAGGAAGAACCTCAGCTCCATGTCGTCTGGAACGAGACGCTGGGCGAGATACACGTCCAGCTCATGGGCGAGATTCAGCTCGAGGTGCTCAAGAGCCTGCTGGCCGAGCGGTACGGGCTGGACGTGGAGTTCGACTCCGGCGGCATATTATATAAGGAAACCATCACCGAGGCCATCGAGGGCGTGGGCCATTATGAGCCTCTGCGCCACTATGCCGAGGTGCATCTGAAGCTCGAGCCGCTGCCCCGGGGCAGCGGGATGCAGTTTGCCGCCGACTGCCGGGAGGAAGAGCTGGACAAAAACTGGCAGCGCCTCGTGCTGACCCATCTGGAAGAAAAGCAGCACCTCGGCGTCCTCATCGGCGCGCCGCTGACGGATATGAAGATCACCCTCATCGCGGGCCGCGCCCATCTCAAGCACACTGAGGGCGGCGACTTCCGGCAGGCCACCTACCGCGCCGTGCGGCAGGGCCTTATGATGGCAAACCAAATCAAAAAGACCCAGCTCCTTGAGCCGTGGTATTCCTTCCGGCTGGAAGTGCCTGCGGAGAACATTGGCCGCGCCATGAGCGACGTCCAGCGGATGGAGGGCAGCTTTGACCCGCCCGAGACGGCACCGGACGGCCAGACCGCCGCCCTCACCGGTTTTGCACCGGTGGCTGCCATGCGCAGCTACCCCATGGAGGTGGTCAGCTACACCCGGGGCAGGGGACACCTGAACCTGACGCTGGACGGCTACCGCCCCTGCCACAACGCGGCGGAGGTCATCGAGGCGGTGGACTATGAGCCGGAACACGACCTGGACAACCCCGCCGACTCGGTGTTCTGCTCCCACGGCGCGGGCTTTGTGGTGCCGTGGGAGCAGGTGCGCAGCCATATGCACGTGGACAGTGGCTGGGGCCGCACCGCCCCGGCAGCAGAAGAAACAGCGGCCCGTCCCCGCCGGATGGCGGCTTACCGCGCTACGCTGGAAGAGGACGCCGAACTGCTGAAAATTTTTGAGCGCACCTACGGCCCCATCAAACGGGACCCGCTGGCGGCGTTCCGCCCGGTGCAGAAGCGGGAGCGGCCCGATTTCGCCGCCGAGCAGTGGGAGATCGCCCCCGAATACCTGCTGGTGGACGGCTACAACATCATCTTTGCGTGGGACGAGCTGAACGCCCTCTCCAAGGAGAGCCTCGACGCCGCCCGTCACCGGTTGATGGACATTCTCTGCAACTATCAGGGCTTCAAGAAGTGCGTCCTCATCCTCGTGTTCGATGCCTACCGTGTGCCGGGCAGTCCCGGCAGCATCGAGCAGTACCACAACATCCACGTCGTCTACACCAAAGAGGCCGAGACGGCGGATATGTTCATCGAGCGCGTCACCCACGAGATCGGCAAAAACCGCCGGGTCCGGGTGGCGACCTCCGACGGCATGGAGCAGGTCATCATTCTGGGCCACGGCGCCCTCCGCGTCTCGGCCCGGATGTTCCACGAAGAGGTGCAGGACGTGGAAAAAGAGATAAGGCGCTGCATTCAGGGGGAGGCGTGAGCATGGCACCCGAGATTACAGCTGAATTTGTCTGGTCACATATTCCAGAACGCCCGAGGGAGAGCAACAAGGGCAGCTTCGGCGCGGTGCTGGCTGTGGCGGGAAGCGCCTGCTACCGCGGTGCGGCGTCGCTGACCGTCGAGGGCGCTCTGCGCACCGGCGCAGGCATCGTCACGCTGGCCAGTGTTGAACCGGTGCTGGCGGCGGTGTCGGCACGCCTGCCGGAATGCTGTCTCTGCCCCTGTGAGCCGGGGGCAGAAGGGGGCATCTCCCCCCAGAGCATCCCCCGCATCCTCCGGCAGAAGGCCGCCGTCCTGCTCATCGGGCCGGGACTGGGCTATCTTGCCCAGAGCACGACCCGCGCCGCCGAGACGCGGACGCTGGTGAAGAAGCTGCTCACCGGCTTTTCGGGCAGTGCGGTGATGGATGCCGATGGCCTCAACGCCGCCGCCAGCCTCATGAACGCGGGTGAAGAACTGCCGCGCCCGGCCAAAGAGCTGATTTGACGCCCCACCCGGGGGAGATGTCCCGGCTGACGGGGCTTTCGGTGGAGGCCGTTCAGGCCGACCGGGAGGGTGTCGCCCGGCGGTATGCCGCTCAGTGGAATGCGGTGGTGGTGCTGAAAGGGGCGCGGACCGTGGTCGCCGCCCCGGATGGCCGCGTCTGCGTCAACCCCACCGGCAATCCCGGTCTTGCCCGGGGCGGGAGCGGCGATGTGCTGGCCGGTATGATGTCGGCCCTGCTGGCCTGCGGTCTGTCCGCCTGCGAAGCCGCCGCCTGTGCGGTCTGGCTCCACGGTGCCGCCGCTGACCGTGCCGCCCGCCAAAAAGGCGAGTACGGGATGCTCCCGCAGGATATTTTCGCCCATCTGGGGCAGATGTTTGCGGAAAATGACCGTTGAAATGTGAAAAACAAAATGCAGAATCCATAAAATTTTGCGCTGATTTCCGTCGATAGATACAAAAGAGGTGTTGAATATGGTTGAAAAGTTGGAAAAAATCATTTCGCAGAGCCAGAACATCGTCTTTTTCGGCGGTGCGGGCGTGTCCACCGAGAGCGGCATCCCGGACTTCCGCAGTGTGGACGGCCTCTACCATCAGAAATACGATTACCCGCCCGAGACGATCTTGAGCCACACCTTCTGGGAAGAGCGCCCCGAGGAGTTCTACCGCTTCTACCGCGATAAGCTCATCGTCAAGGGAGCAAAGCCCAACGCGGCGCATCTGCGTCTGGCAAAGCTCGAGCGGGAGGGCAGGCTGAAAGCCGTCATCACCCAGAACATCGACGGCCTCCATCAGGCGGCAGGCTCCAGGACGGTGTACGAGCTCCACGGCAGCACCCTGCGCAACTACTGCGTCAAGTGCGGCGCGTTCTACGATGTGGACTTCATCGCCAACAGCACCGGTGTGCCGCGCTGCCCCAGATGCGGCGGCATCATCAAGCCGGACGTCGTCCTCTACGAAGAGGGGCTGGATGAGCAGGTATTGTCCGGCGCCGTCTCGGCTATCCGCCGCGCTGATACCCTCATCATCGGCGGTACCAGCCTTGTGGTCTACCCGGCGGCAGGGCTCATCCGGTACTTCCGGGGCGACCACCTCGTGGTCATCAATATGCAGCCCACGAATGCGGACGCCGAGGCCGATCTGTGCATTGCAAAGCCCATCGGACAGGTGCTCAGCGAGGATGTTGTGGTGGAGGATTGAAGCATGGGAGCCCCCGGCAGTGCCGGGGGCTCCCATTTTGTCTGTAGAGTTATCAATCAATGGTCGTCTTCGTCCGTCCCACGCCCAGCACGGCGGTGGAGATCTTCTTCCAGCTGTTGCAGCCGCAGACGCCGTCGGCGCGCAGGCTGGTGCGCCGCTGGAAGCCCTTGAGGGCTTCTTCCGTCCGGCTGCCGAAGATGCCGTCGATGCGGTTCCCGGTCTGGTAGCCCAGCGTCGAGAGGGCGTCCTGGAGGATCATGACGTAGCAGCCCCGGCTGCCCCGGCGGAGGGTGGGGTAGCCTGCCGTGGTGCCTCTGCAGGCAGGCGTGCCGTAGCGCCGGTCAAAGTGGACCCATGTGGGGGTCTGGCTCAGAGGCTCGACATAGCCCCACGCCCCGGTGGAGCGGGCGGCGTTGTAGATGGAGGTGCGCTGGGTCTGGCTGAGGCTCTGCCCCACGTCGAAGGCCACGCCGGCATAGTGCTGGCTGCGGGTGCCGTGGCCTCCCTCCCAGATGCGGCGGAAGGCATATCCCACCGGGATGCCCCTGCCGTATTTGCGGCGGGTGAGGTTCCACGCTTCCATTGCCGCGATGGTCGTCCAGAGCACCGGGCTGTTCGATTTGCCCCGGAACTCCCGCACGGTCAGAGTCCTGCCGGTGCTGTAGGGCATGGGGTCGTTCTCGCGCAGGCTCGAATAGGTGTAGACTCTGTTCTCGTAGGCGTCATAGACCAGTAAGCGTGCCATCTCTCATCCCTCCTCGGTGCAGCTGTCGCAGGCAGTATGGCTCTGGGCGCGGAGTGCGGCCCAGGTGGGCCGGTCCACGACGCCGTTTGGCTCAAGGCCCGCCCGCTGCTGCGTGTCTTTTACAGCGGCGGTGTCCTCCGGGCCGAAGACAGCGTTGTCGGCGACGTAGTCCTCCTCGCAGTAGAGCTGGGAGCGGTCATTGAGCCAGCCCTCGATGAGGCGGACATCAGCGCCCACGCTGCCCTCCTTCATGGCCCGGTCCGGGTAATCCGGCCCCTGCCCGGGATGCCGGTCGGGGTTGGGGGTGAAGGCCGCCAGCTGTAAGCTCAGGGCTTCCACTGCTGTCCACGTCTCGGCGTCTGCCACGCCGGTGGCGGGCAGGCCCAGAAGCTCCTGTGCGCTGGCGGTGGCGTCCGCGGTCTCCTGTGTGTACTGTCTGGAAAGCGCGGGGGACGCTACACTGTCGTAGTAGTAGGCGATGCGCTGCAAAAGCAGGGTGTAGTAGAGCACGGCGCTGCTGTCGGTGCCGACGGTGAGCGGCGTGCCGGGGTAGGGGAGACGCTTGAGGGTGACCACCGGCCCGGACGAGCGGAGGGCCGACGCTTTGCCGTAGAGCGAATCCCATGTCTTCCGGCCTACGATGCCGTCCACCGTCAGCCCGGCGAACCGCTGGTAGGCCCGCACGGCGGCCTCGGTGGCCGCGCCGAAACGGCCATCAATGGAGACAGAGGGGATGCTGCTCTGGTAGGCGCTCATGAGGTAGAGATAGAATTGCAGCTCCCGGACGGCGGTGCCGGTGGAGCCATTGCGCAGCACGCCCGGGTACTCGCCGGGCCGCAGGCTGGGCGAAAGCAGGCGGTTGGCAATGTCGTTGTAGACTTCGTAGAGCTTGTTCCATGTCGTCCGGCCCACGACGCCGTCGCTGGTGAGGCCGAAGTAGGTCTGGAACCGCCGCACGGCCGCTGCGGTAGACGAGCCGAAGATGCCGTCCACGGTGATGTTGTTGAGACTGGAATAGACCGTCCGCGCGATCTTCAGCCAGAACTGCACCAGCCGGACGTTCTGACCGCTGCTGCCCTGGCGCAGGGCGGTACCGGGGTAGGCGTTGGGGATGCCGTTGTCGGACTGGATGCTACGGAACTGGTCGTACAGTTCGGTCCATGTGGTGCGGCCCACGATGCCGTCCACCGTCAGGCCGTAGCGCCGCTGGAACGCCCGGACAGCCGCCGCTGTGCCGCTGCCGTAGACGCCGTCCACCGTGACAGAGGGGATGCTGCTCTCATACTGAGCCAGCGTACTCAGCCAGAACTGCATCTGCTCTACCTCGCTGCCGGTGGAGCCCTGTTTGAGGACGCTGCTGCCGAAGTTCCATGAGCCGTCCGGGAGGGTGCCGCTGAATGTCTCGCCTTCACTGGTCAGCTCGGCGAGGTCCTTCACCGAGACATAGATATAGCTGATCTTATACCAGGTGCTGCGGCCCACCACGCTGTCGGCGGTGAGGTTGAACTGCTTCTGGAACTTTTTGACCGTCTCGGTCATCTTGCGGCCGAAGATGCCGTCCACCGTCAGCAGGCCGAGGAAGGGATAGTCTTTGGTGATGCGGTTGAGCTGCCGCTGCAGGGTGAACACCGCCGCTCCGGTGCTGCCCTGCCGCAGAGGGCTCCCGGGGTAGCTCTGGGGGATGGACTGGATGTTGTTGGTGCGGATGATCTCGATGTTGCTGCCGTAGTAGTATTTGAGGATGCTCAGTGCGCTGCGGCCCTGATTGGCCAGCGTGACGGTCCCCCACTGCTTGAGGCCGGGGCAGGTGACGGATTTGCCGTCGCAATATTCAGCGTAGTAGGGGTTCACGGTGCCGGTCTTGCGGATATAGGTGTTGAAGATGTCGTCCGTCAGCCGCACCATGACATCGAACACCGTCCGGCCATGGACGTAGTATTGGTCGTAGCTGGTGGAGTTGGTGATGTTGAAACTGTAGCCCTTGCTGGGGTACCACTCGGTGTAGATGCGGTTGAGAGCCAGCGAGATCTGGCAGTGGATGTTGGCCCGCAGGGCCTGCTCGGGCCACGGGGAGCAAAATAACCCAACAGGCCAAAGCTGCCTTTTTATCAAGTGATAATAATAGAAAATAAGCAGTATTCACAAGCATAGACCCTTGAAATGCTTCTGTTATAATGTTACATATACATACTGTATGCGTTGGTATATATACTGTTCAAAAAATACTGTTCAAAAAAGCTGCATCGACTGGCGCAAAGAAATCGGACACGCGCTGCTTTTATGAATCAACATATGAAATTTTATTGAAAATCCATCGTGGCGGTGGTAAAATAATCCTATAGTTCTGTCATGCTGTACCGATGCCTTTTTGTGGTATTCGGGAGTGCAGAACGGCAGCTGCCCAAGAGTTGTGAGGGGAACGATTTAATGAACAAAAGAACATTGCACCGCCTTCTTTCTGCATTTGCGGCATTGGCGATAGGTCTATCTGTGCTGACCGGCTGCGGAACAAAAACCGCCGAAAATGTGGAAAAGCAGGAGGATGCTCAGACCATTCAGGTGTATCTGTGGACGAATAACCTGTACGAAACCTATGCGCCTTATATCCAGTCCCAGCTGCCGGATGTAAATATTGAATTCATCGCAGGAAACAACGATTTGGATTTTTACAAGTTTTTGCAGGAGAACGGCGGCCTGCCGGATATCATCACCTGCTGCCGCTTCTCGCTGCACGATGCGGCTCCCTTGAAGGACAGCCTGATGAACCTTGCCTTGACCAACGAAGCGGGCGCTGTGTACAACACCTACCTCAACAGCTTCAAAACGAGGACGGCAGCGTGAACTGGCTGCCGGTCTGCGCCGATGCCCACGGCTTTGTGGTCAACCGCAGCCTTTTTGAGCAGTACGGTATCCCCTTGCCCACCGATTACGAGAGCTTCGTTTCGGCCTGTCAGGCGTTTGAGAAGGTGGGCATCCGCGGCTTTACCGCCGATTATACCTACGACTACATCTGCATGGAAACGCTGCAGGGGCTTTCCGCTGCCGAGCTTACCACGACTGATGGGCGCAAGTGGCGCACTGCTTACAGCGACCCTGCCAACACCGCACGGGTGGGTCTGGACGACACCGTGTGGCCGGGGGCGTTTGAGCGGATGGCGCAGTTCATTCAGGATACCCACCTCACGGCAGACGATCTTGCGTTGAATTACGGCGATGTGACCGGGATGTTCCGGAACGGAGAAGCTGCCATGTACTTTGGCAGCTCTGCCGGTGTCAAGATGTTTCAGGATGAGGGCATCGACACGATCTTCCTGCCCTTCTTCAGCCAGAACGGCGAAAAGTGGATCATGACCACCCCCTATTTCCAGGTGGCGTTGAACCGTGACCTCGAGCAGGACACCGCGCGCCGCGAAAAAGCCATGAAGGTGCTGAACGTCATGCTCTCCGAGGAGGCGCAGAGCCGCATCGTTGCCGACGGGCAGGACCTGCTGAGCTACAGCCAGAACGTCCCCCTGCGCCTGACCGAGTACATGAAGGACGTGCGCGATGTGGTGGAAGAAAACCACATGTATATCCGCATCGCCTCCAACGATTTCTTTGCCGTCTCCAAGGACGTTGTCTCCAAAATGATCGCGGGCGAGTACACGGCACAGCAGGCTTATCGTGCGTTCAATGCCCAGCTTCTTGCCGAAGAAACGCCTGCCGATGACGAGATCGTGCTGACCTCCGGGAAGAGCTATTCCAATGTCTTCCACGCAAACGGCGGCAGCGCCTCCTTCTCCGTTATGGCGAACACGCTGCGGGGCGTTTATGGCACCGATGTGCTGCTTGCCACCGCAAACAGCTTTACCGGCAGTGTGCTGCAGGCAGACTATAACAAGAAAATGGCCGCTTCCATGATCATGCCCAACGGTCTGATGTCCCGCCAGCGCACCATGACCAGCGCAGAGCTGAAGGAGACTGTCCGCGCCTTTGTGGAGGGCTGCGAGGGCGGGTTTGTACCCTTCAACCGTGGCTCTCTGCCGGTGGTCAGCGGCATTGCCGTGGAGGTCAAAGAGGCAGGCGGCAGCTATACCCTGACCGGCATCACCCGGAACGGACAGCCGCTGGGGGACGACGACACCGTTACCGTGACCTGTCTGGCAGCGGAAAATCAGATGGAAGCGCTGCTTGCGAGCGAGAGCGGCAGGTCTTTGGACGGAGATACATGGGTAAAAAACAGATGGCGCGATCATCTCTCCGGCGGCGGCGCAGTGCTTGCAGAGCCTGAAAACTACATGACACTGAGGTGAGCGGGATGGAAGACGAAAAGCACGGATCCAAACGAAACTGCCATCCCCGGCAAAAGTGGCTCCCTGTTGCAGCCAGCCTTCTTCTGGTCTTGCTGATAGCAGGTTTCAGCGTTCGGTACATCTCGTTTGTGTCCCAGACCATCTATCAGGAAAGCACCTCGCATCTGGAAGAGGTGCTGCATAAATCCAATAATATGCTGAAAGAGATGGTGCGCAAGAACCTGACCTATCTGCATCTGTACAACGGCTTTCTGGAAACTACCTCGGATGAGGCCGAAATACAGGCGTATATCGGGGCGGCACAGCAGGAGGCTGAGTTTGCCGAATTCTACTTTCTTACCTATGACGGCAACTACATGACCGTGACCGGGAAAACGGGCTACCTTGGCCTGCAGACAAATCTGGATGAAAAGCTCGCTCACGATGAGGATGTCGTCGTGAACACGGCGCTGCCCGGCAAGCCCCAGATGCTGGCGTTCATCTGTCCCAAAACGCAGGGCAGCTACCGGGGCTTTGCCTACGATGCCGTTGCCATCACCTATTACAACGATGAGGTGCTGAGATTACTGGACAATTCTGCCTTTCAGGGCAATGCCAGCAACTATGTCATCTACCCGGATGGGCGGGTGTCATCGACAATTCTGTAAACCGCACGGAAACGATCTACAACTTCATTGCGATGCTGCGCGACCATTCCGACCTTTCAGAGGAGCAGATCCTTGCCCTCTCGGATGCGTTTGAGCAGGGCAGCAGCGGAAACCTGAGGGTAAAGCTGGGTGACACCAGTTATTATCTGGTCTACGAGGGTACGGCTGTCCAGAGCTGGACGATGCTGGGACTTGTCCCGGTCAAAATCGTCAATGCCAATCTGGATAAGCTGTGGTTCCATACGATACAGATCGCAGCAGGCATCGCCGCAGGTCTTGCGGTGCTGGCCATTCTGCTCATTGTGCGCAGAAGCCATACAACCCTGCGCCGGAAGAATACCGAGATCTCGTACCGGGACGAGCTGTTCCAGAAGCTTTCGCGTAACGTGGATGATGTTTTCCTGATGGTGGACGCAGAGACCTCCAAGGCGGATTATGTCAGCCCGAACATTGAGCGGCTGCTGGGCATCCCGTGGAGAGAAGTCCGGCAAAATGCCTTCGCGCTGGACAAGCTGGGCGCCCCGGAGCAGGGCGAAAGCCTTCTGGATGGGCTTCTCAGCGGGCAGCAGCGGGAATGGGATCTCGAGTTTGAGCATCTGGAAACCAAAGAGCGCCGCTGGTTCCATAACATCGCCATAGGCAGCGAGGTGGAGGGCAGGACCAAATACATCCTTGTCATGTCCGACCGCACCGCCGACAAACAGGTGAATCAGGCGCTTTCGGATGCCGTTGCCGCCGCCGAGACTGCCAACCGCGCCAAGAGCACCTTCCTTTCCAATATGTCCCACGACATCCGCACCCCCATGAACGCCATCATCGGCTTTACCACACTGGCGATCAGCAATATCGACGACAAGGAGCGGGTGAAGGATTATCTGGCCAAGACCCTTGCTTCCAGCAACCATCTGCTCTCGCTCATCAACGATGTGCTGGATATGAGTCGCATCGAAAGCGGAAAGCTCCATCTGGAAGAGGTGGAAGTCAACCTTTCGGAGGTGCTGCACGATCTGAAAACCATCGTCAGCGGGCAGATCTACGCAAAACAGCTGGAGCTTTATATGGACGCGATGGATGTGACCGACGAGGATGTCTACTGCGATAAGACCCGGCTGAACCAGATCCTGCTGAACCTGCTGTCCAACGCCATCAAGTTCACCCCGGCGGGCGGTACGGTCTCGGTGCGGGTGCGCCAGCTTGCCGGGCAGGTGCGCGGCTGCGGGCAGTACGAGTTCCGCATCAAGGACAACGGCATCGGCATGAGCCCGGAATTTGCCAAAAAAATCTTTGAGCCGTTTGAGCGGGAGCGCACCTCCACGGTCAGCCGTATCCAAGGCACCGGCCTTGGCATGGCCATCACCAAGAACATCGTGGATATGATGGGCGGCACCATCGAGGTGCAGACAGCGCAGGGCAAGGGCAGCGAGTTTATCATTCGTGTGCCGCTGCGGGTACAGGCAGAGCACCGCCCGGTAGAAAAGATCGCTGAACTGGAGGGCCTGAAGGCTCTGGTGGTGGACGACGATTTCAACACCTGCGACAGCGTGACAAAGATGCTGGTCAAGGTGGGAATGCGCGCGGAGTGGACCCTTTCCGGCAAGGAAGCGGTGCTGCGCGCGCGGCAGTCCATCGAGATGAGCGATGTCTACCACGCCTATATCATCGACTGGCGGCTGCCGGATATGAACGGCATCGAGGTCACCCGCCAGATACGCAGCCTGAACGACGATACCCCCATCATCATCCTGACGGCCTACGACTGGTCTGACATTGAGGTGGAGGCAAAGGCCGCCGGTGTGACCGCCTTCTGCGAAAAGCCCATGTTCATGTCCGACCTGCGCGAGACCCTGATGAGCGCCCTCGGCCAGAAGCTGACAGATGCGTCGCAGGAGCTTCTGCCGGAAAAGAACGCCGACTTCCAGGACAGACACATCCTGCTGGTAGAGGACAACGAGCTGAACCGCGAGATCGCGCAGGAGATCCTGCGCGAGTACGGCTTCCGGGTCGATACGGCGGAAAACGGTGAAGTGGCGGTGGAAAAGGTGAGCACCGCAGCGCCGGGCAGCTATGATCTGGTGCTGATGGATGTGCAGATGCCGGTGATGGACGGCTACACCGCCACCCGGAAGATCCGCGCACTGGATGACCCTGCCCGGGCAAAGCTCCCCATCCTTGCCATGACCGCCAACGCCTTCGACGAGGACCGCCGCAACGCATTGGAAAGCGGCATGAACGGCTTTTTGTCCAAGCCCATCGTGATCGGCGATCTCGTGCAGGAGCTGCGCAAAATTTTGTGAGCTAAACGCCTGTCAGACAGAAAAGAAATAAAGCACCCGCATCAGTCGCTTCCAGAGGTCAAGAGCCTCTGCGAAGCCTGCTGCGGGTGCTTTTGCTTTTGTCGGCTGGCAGCCGTTATGATTTCAGTACATCTGCGAGGACCTGCAGCAGATGCGGAATATCCAGCGGCTTTGCAATGTGGCCGTCCATACCGGCCTTCAATGCATTCTGACGGTCTTCGTCAAAGGCATTTGCCGTCATTGCAAAGATGGGAATGCCTGCCTTTGCAGCATCCGGCAGGGCGCGGATTTGCCGCGTTGCCTCGTAACCGTCCATCTTGGGCATCTGGATGTCCATTAAGATCAAATCGTACTGCCCGGGGGCCGCCTGCTTCATCTTCTGGACAGCGATCTCGCCATCCTCAGCAGTGTCTACCGCAAAGCCCGCTTCCTTCAGGATCTCCAGCGCGAGCTCACGGTTCAAGGCATTGTCCTCCACCAGCAAAAGCTTCTTTCCCTTGAGCTCGGCGGCATCTGGCTGCGCTGGCTTACAGGCAGGCTCTGCACCGTACGGTTCTGCCAGCACTCTGCGCAGTTCGGAAAGGAACAGCGGCTTTTCGCAGAAGGCGGTCACTCCGGCAGCGCGGGCTTCCTCTTCAATATCCGTCCAATCGTAGGCCGTCAGAATGATGATAGGGCAGCTTTTCCCGATCACCCTGCGGATCTGCCGCACGACCTCGATGCCGTTCATATCGGGGATGAGCCAGTCGATGATGTAGACGCTGAATTCGTCGCCCTGCTCTATGGCGTATCGGGTGCGGATCACCGCTTCCCGGCCGGAGATCGTCCACTCCGGCCGCATCCCGATCTTGGACAGCATGGTGCTGACGCTCAGGCAGGTGTCGGTATCGTCGTCTGCTACCAATGCGCGCAGCCCTTCCAACTGCGGGAGCTGCTTGGGCTCCACCCTTTGTCCGCTGAGTGCGAAGCAGAGATCTACGATGAATTCGCTGCCCTTGCCCGGTTCACTTTCGATCGCGATGGTGCCGCCCATCATATCCACAATGTTCTTGGTGATGGACATGCCCAGGCCGGTACCCTGAATGCCGCTGACGGTGGAGCTTTCCTCCCGGCTGAACGCCTCAAAGATGTGCTTCTGGAACGCTTCGCTCATACCAATGCCATTGTCCTTGATGCGGAACTCATAGCAGCCACGGCCCATGGGCGCACCGTTCTTCTGGGCAATGCGGATGCTGATCGTACCGCCTGTGGGAGTGAACTTGATGGCGTTGGACAAAATGTTCAGCAGGATCTGGTTCAGCCGCAGCGGGTCGGTGATGATGTCCTCGTTCTCCACGTCCATGGTATCGATGAAAAGCGACAGCCGCTTTGCCGAAACATCGGGTTGGATGATGGAGCGCACATCGTGGACGAGGTCCGGCAGATGCACCGCTTTCTCTTCAATTTTTACCTTTCCGCTCTCGATGCGGCTCATATCCAGCACATCATTGATGAGGGAGAGCAGATGCTGGCTGGAGGTAGAGATCTTTTTCAGGTAGTCCAGCACCTGTTCCTTATTATCAATATGGGTCGCAGCCAGCGAGGTGAAGCCGATGATGGCGTTCATGGGGGTGCGGATATCGTGGCTCATATTGAACAGGAACTCCCGCTTGGCACGGTTTGCCGCACCCTCGTGCTGGAGTGCGATCTCCAGTTTGCGGTTCTGTTCCTCCAGCTGAGCCTGATACTTCTTCTCCTGCTCTTTCTTCTGCTGCTCCATCTCCTGCACGGAGCGTCTGCGCAGCACCCGAAGGACCATTACAAGCAGGATGTAGCCGGCCAGCGCCATCAAAATCAACGGAAACGATTCACGGAAGACGGATCGTTCATCCGTATACGCATAGAGATCGAAAGACCTTCCGTGGCAGTACATTCCAACATAGCAGCCGGAGCCGTTCCAATCGTGGGTATGGGTCAGCGTTTCGGCAGCCCCGGCTTTGCGGATCTCCCGCACCGGCAGACTGTCCGCAGCATCCTGCCCGATGAGCTCCGGGCGGTTGGAGGCAATGACCTGATTGTTCTGCACGATGAACAATGTGCCGCTGGTCTCAACCGAGTAGCCGTCCAGTACGCTCTGGATGGACAAGGCCGTTCCCTCTACAAATTCTGCCGGGGTATAGCGGTAGGCAAGCAGGATGACCTCTTTGCTTTCTGCCCGGTGTGCCGCAACATCCACGGCAGACCCATCCTCCAGCAGGATCCGCTTCAGATAGGTTTTTTGCGGATAAGAGAAAACGTCCAGAACGGCATCATTCTTGAGCGGTTCTCCAAACCGGGCATAGCCGATGCCGTTGGTTGTGGATTCGCACAGGAGCGTACCGTCCGGGGCCAGAACCGAAATACCTGTGAGCCAGAGCAGCTCTGCCTGCCTGCTCAGGCACTGCGGGTCGGAAAGGTCGAGCGCAGGGTCCTGTGCCAGCTGATGCACCGATACCGCCGTGCGGCGGAGCGCTTTGGCCACGACCGTATCGTTGTGCTTTTCAAAGCTGGTGGACTGGGATTTGACAAAATCAAGGATCTGGCAGAAACGAGCCTCCGTTGCGCGCAGTGCCTGCCAACTTGAGAAAAAAACGACGCCGGCCATAAAAAGCACGCCGATGACCAGATAGAGCCCCCATCTCCATGTATCTGAGATGGTTCTGTTTTTACGTGCCAATGGTGTCCACCTCCAGATACTGCGAAGGATGTTCAAGATACTTGCCAAGGATCTGCTCCAGTGTGCCGTCTGTGCGCATCTGTGCAAGAACAGCGTTCAACTGGATGTCCAGCCCGCGGTCGTCGTTTTTGGCAAAGGCGATGCCCAGCCCGGTGACCAGCAGCGGTTCTTCGAGGATGCGGAACTCCACGGAATTGTCCTTCATGTATTGCAGGATGGCCGTCTCATGGGCAGCGATGGCATCCACATAGCCGCAGGCCAGCATCGCATATTGCACGCTGCGGTCTTCGGTGCTGAACACCTCGACGGTCTGCGGGATGCGCGGGTCGGAGCCGCTGAGAAAGATCTCCTCCGGCTTGCCGGTGCTCTGTACGGCGATGGTCTTTCCGGCAAGGTCGCCGAGTGTCCGGATGCTGCTGTCGGCATCCACCGCAGCCACCTGACGGCTCACCATGTAGGGTCCCGCCCAGCGGTATACCTCCTCGCGCCCATCCATGGAAAAGCAGCCCCAGATGCAGTCGATGGTGCCGCTTTCCACCAGAGCTGTTTTTTGCTCCCAATCGATCGGTTCAAACCGGGCAGCATATCCCATGCGGCGGAACGCTTCGGTGGCGATCTCCACGTCGATCCCGGCGGGAACGCCGTCATTGTTCAGATAAATATAGGGCGGATAGGTATCACTTCCCACAATGAGCTGCGGAAGACCGCTGTCCTTCGCATTCGTTCCGCCGCAGGAAGTCAGACTGCCGACGGCAGCAGATGCCGCCAGCAGCGTGCAGCCGCGCAGAAATGCACGGCGTGAGATTCTGTGTTTCATTTGGGCTTTTTGTTCTCCTGTTTTATTGCATTCATTGCTCAGTTGTGCTGCTGTAATTCTTCTTTCAGGTCAGCCTGAATATCTGTCAGGCACTGCAGCAGCAGCGGGTTGAACGCTCCGCACTCGCTGTTCAGGATCATCTGCACGGCTTTTTCGTGGGGGAAGGCTTTTTTGTAGCAGCGTTCGCTGGTCAGTGCATCGTACACATCAGCCAGCGAGACCAGTTGTGCGCTGATGGGGATCTCATCGCCCTTCAGCCCATCCGGGTAGCCGCGCCCATCCCAGCGTTCGTGGTGCCAGCGGGCGATCTCGTAGGCCGTTTGCAGCAGCGGCTGCTCTGCAAAATTATCCAGATCATGCAGCATCTGGGCTCCCAGCATGCTGTGGGTCTTCATGACCTCGAATTCCTCCGGGGTCAGTCTGCCGGGCTTGTTGAGGATCTTTTCGTCAATGCCGATTTTTCCGATGTCGTGCAGGGCAGAAGCCAGCGGGATCATATCCTGCTGTTCCGCAGTGATAGAGGATCTGCTGCTGCTCTCCAACAGACGGCGGAGCAGCAGCTCGGTGATGATACGGATGTGCCGCACATGGGCGCCGCTTTCGCCGTTGCGGAATTCTACGATATGGCTCAGTACACCCACCAGCATATCCGTGTTATTCTCACGGGCGCGGATCTGCTCAGAGACCATCTGCACCAGCCGCCGCTGCTTGGCGTACAGCTTGATGGTGTTGGTCACACGGCGGTACACGATACGAGCATCGAAGGGGCGATTGACATAATCACTTGCGCCCAGCTCATAGGAACGCCGGATCGTCGCATCGGAGTCCTCGCTGGAGATCATAATGACCGGGATATCCTCGATGGTGTGGTCGGCATTCATGGCTTTCAGCACTTCAAAGCCGTCCATAACGGGCATATTGATGTCCAGCAGCACCAGTGCAATGTTTCCGGCTTCGGCCTGCAATTTTTCCATGCATTCCCGTCCGTTTTCTGCTTCCAGAATGTGGTAACCATCCCTCAGGATCTCTGTCAGCATCATACGGTTCATTGCGGAGTCATCCACAAGTAAGATCTGTGACTTGTTCTGCAAAAGTTTTTCCAAAGCCGCCAGATTATGCCCCGGAACCTCCACCATGACGGCATTCTTGCGGCACTTTGCCTGATACATCAGCCGGTCTGCCCGGCGAACCGCATTCTCCATCGGGTCGGTGATGGCCTGCATCGTTCCGCCGATGCTCAGTGAGAGGCGAAAATGCGAATAACCGGGTACAGCAGCCTGCTGCACGGCGGCTCTGATCTGCTCCAGCTTGGCTTGCAGGATGTCGCTCGGAATGCCGGGCAGCACCAGCAGAAATTCATCCCCGCCGTAGCGGATGAGCAGGTCCGATTTCCGGATGCAGGACTGGATAGCGTTTGCCACCGTTTTCAGTGCCATATCTCCGGCGTAATGTCCATAGGTGTCGTTGCAGATCTTGAAATCGTCCACATCCATCAGCGCGATGCCTGCGGGGCCGACGATACGGGATGCGATATCCTCATAGTAGCGGCGGTTGTATGTGCCAGTCAAGACATCGTGGTAAAGTTTTGCACGGTAGCTCTCTGTTGTTTCTTGAAGCTTTTCCTCGGCTTCGGCCTGCATCTTTTCCATGCTGGAGCGCTCGAGCTGCCATTGCAGGCGACCGATCAGCAGAATGTTCGCAGCGATGCCAAGGCCGATCACGATGAGCTTTTGAAAGTTCAAAGAGGTGTAAAGAAAAAAGCTGTGGTCGGTAGAAAAGAAAAACGCGGAGTACAGGAATGCAATGAGGCCGCTTACGATTCCTGCTGCATAGCCGCATTTCACGAGCACAGCAGAAAGAACAACAAAAAGCAGGATATTTGGATTTGGGATATGAAAATTCCAGACGATCAGGCAGGCGCTCAATTGGGCAAGTGCCGATAGCAACACAGGCTGGATTTTATTTGACTGTTGTTCCATACGCAATACCATCCAATACTTTGATTCATCATGATCGCTCTCTCACAAAAAAAGCTGGGCCGCAAATGGGCGGCCATGCCAGGTCGTGGATGTCGGTCATCTGCAAAAACGCGCTTTTCCGCTATTTTTAATGGGGAGGGGTAACGCGGAAGCGTTTTACGGTCTGTTCCAGTGCTGCAATGTCCACGGGTTTGGAGAGATGTTCATCCATGCCGGCTTCCTTGCTCTTTTGCATATCCTCAAGGAAGGCGTTGGCAGTCATGGCAAGGATGGGGATGATCCTGCCCAGCGGATTTTCGCCGTTGCGGATGCGGCGGGTGGCCTCCAGGCCGTCCATCACCGGCATCTGCACGTCCATCAAAATCATGTCGTACTCGCCGGGCTTGACGCTGGCAAAGGCATCCACGATCTCCTGACCGTTGGAGCAGACGGTGCAGCTTGCGCCCTTGGATTCCAGCAGCATTTCCAGGATCTCGGCGTTGATGGCGTTATCCTCGGCGCAGAGGAACTTCATGCCGGACAGGGGAGAAGTTTCTTCTGCTTCCTCCGGCAGAGCCTGCACCTTCTGCGCATGATCCGACCCCGTATCAATGGGAAATTCCAGCACGACCTCAAAGCGGGTACCCCTGCCGGGGGCGCTCTCCACGCTGATGGAGCCGCCCATCAGGTCTACGATGCTCTTGGTGATGGCCATGCCAAGGCCGGTGCCCTGCACCTTATTGGTGCCGGATTTTTCCTCGCGGGTAAAGGGGTCAAAAAGGGTCTTTTGGAACTCCTCGCTCATGCCGATGCCGTCATCCTGCACCACAAAGCGGCACCGGGCGAAGTGCTCGTTCCGGGGCAGCTCCTCCACCTCCAACCGGATATGCCCGCCCTTGGGCGTATATTTGACCGCGTTGGAGAGGATGTTCATCAGCACCTGATTCAGGCGGTTGGGGTCTGCCAGTACGTTTTCGTGCTGCAGATGGGTGTTTACCGTAAAGGTCTGGCGGCGCTGGCCTGCCTGCTGACGGATGATGCTGTCCAGCTGGCTGACCTGCTGGGGCAGGTTCATTTTTTCCACATTCAGGGTGGTCTTGCCGCTCTCGATGCGGCTCATATCCAGAATATCATTGATGATGCCCAGCAGCAGCTGACCGGAGCTTTCCAGCTTGCCCAGATGTTCGGCCAGCTTTTCCGGCTGGTGCAGCTCGTTTTTCATCAGGGTGGTAATGCCGATGATAGCGTTCATGGGGGTACGGATGTCGTGGCTCATGTTGGAGAGGAAGTCCGTCTTGGCCTTGCTGGCGCGCTCTGCGGACTGTAACGCCTCTGCGGCAGCATCCTGCGCCTGCCGCAGCTCATCGTTTACCTGCGTCAGATGGATGTTGTATTGTTCCAGACGGAGGTTCGCTTCTTTTTCAGCCCGCAGCTCCTGCTGCTGTTTTTGCCGCAGGAGAAACCAGCCGACGAAAACTGTTATGACCGAGAACACCAGCGCAATGACGATGATGATGACCATGACGATGTTGACCAGCTTCTGCGTATTCACGGCCACATATTCTGCCGGAACAAGGAACGCCAGTGTCCACTGGGCGTTTTCCATCTGCTTCAGGGCGTAGAAATACTCAGTCCCATCCAGCACGGCGTTGGAATAGCAGGCGCCTGTGCGGGCAAGCCGCTCCTTTGCCCCCGCAAAGGAAGAGCCGTGCAGATAGGACATCCGGGAGAGAACAGTGTATACGTTGTGTCCCTTCAGCAGCTCGGTGTCATTGGCATTGAACAGCTTGAAGCCATCGTTATCCAGCACATAGACGCTGTTGTTGTTTTCGTAGGCGTCACAGCGGAAATAATCGTTCAGCTGGGTCATGCTCTGGGAGATGCCGAAGTAGCGCAGGGTGATCGCTTTCTCTCCGCTTTGCAGTGTGATGGGGGTGGAGAGCTGTTCCAGAAACACCATCCGGGAGTCGTCCTTGGTCAGCGAGTTGGAAACATAGTTGACCCGCTCCGGTGCGCTTTCCAGATAGTTCATTCCCCGCAGCAGCCCCATGCGGCCATACTCGGTATAATAATGTCCGGCAGTATCCACGGCTACCAGTTCGATCTGTTTTTCATGGTAATTGGAAAGCTCCGACAGCTTTTTCAGATAGCGGTAGAGGTCGGTATCGGTCTCCAGCGGGCTGTTGTACAAATAATTACACTGCACATCCACCTCGTCCCAGTGGGTGTCGATGACATCCTCCAGACTGCGGAACATCTGGTGGGTGACTTCCTCCATCTGGCTCAGCCGCTCATGGTAGACAAGGTTCTGGATGTAGGTCTGGCTCATGACAAAAAGGGTCAGGAGCGACACGATGATGACAAAGCCGAAGCCGCCAAACAGCCTTTTATAGATTTTGTTGTTCACATCCGGTATCTCCTGTCCGTTTTGTTTCAGGTGCACCCTAGCTCCATGCGGTATCTGCCCGGCTGATGGTGGTGTATGCGCCAAAGAAGGCTTTTGCGGCGTCCATGCCCACCACGCCGCTGTCTGTGACCGTGGTCTCCGCAGCCAGCTGGTCGCTCACACCGCAGATGGCCACCTGATAGGTCTTGCCCGCCTCCGGCTGCACCGGGCTTACCAGCACATAGGGGTAACCCTTGCCGTTGCCGTAGGCATCGTAACCAGAAGCAAGCAGGCCGCTGATCTGCTGCCCGGTCAGGGAAACGGTCTGGATGGTGCGGTTCCAGCCGGTGGGCAGAATGACCGAAAGGTCGTAATCCGTAATATCCTTGGCGTACAGCTTGGCCGCTACGCCGTGGTGGTTCTGCTCGGTGGGGTTGCCGGGGATCCATGTGCTCAGCGAGACCAGCGCAAGGTCGCTGCCGGTGGCCTGTGCAAAGCAGCGACCCACCAGCATGGCGCAGTCCTCCTGCGAAAGCTCCTCCGTAACGGTAGTGATGACATCCGGGGTGTCGTTCACCACACTGTCCTGATCCTCGTCCAGCTGACGGATGACATCCTCCATGGTGGCGTTGCCCTTGATGAAATCCAGCATTTTAAGGCCGGTGGTCACGACGGTGTTTTCCCAGCCGGAGTAGATAAAGGGCGCGGTGCTGCCTGCGTTCAGGGCATCGGCGATGTCGGCATAGTAGGTGCCGTCCGCTTTTGCGTCCTTGAAGGGCAGCAGGCTGCTTTTCAGCGCCGTTGCGGGCTGCAGAGCGCTGGTGCCTGCAACGGTGGAAAGCACACGCATCACCTTGAGCGCATCTTCCAGCTTCTGGGGGTCCTGCTCCAGCTTTTTATTCGGGCCGTAGAAGCGGTTCACATTCAGCACAAAAACGTTCTGGGTGCCGTCCTCCGAGAGAAACGGCATCAGGCCGAATTTATCGGCGTTGCCGTCTGCCTCCACGATGCCGTTGGTGTTTCCGATCAAAAACAGGGTGTTCCCCTCGGTCATCCTCTGCCGGGTCACATTGTCGTCAAGAGCGTCGCCGGAGTCGTTCAGCATCCCGATGTCCTTCCACTTCTGGACATAGGCCATCGCCTGCATCATGCCGGGGGTATTGCTGACATTTGCCTTACCGGACAGATAATCCCGCTGCCACAGCCTGCCGTCCAGTGTGCCGAGGAAATCGGCTTCCGCAATGTTGCACAGGTACTGGAAACCGTAGCCCGGATACTGGATCTGCGGCAGACAGAGATCGACCCCGGCTTCCTTTGCCTTTGCAGCCAGTTCTTCCAGCTCAGCGAAAGAATTGGGCAGCTCCCAGCCGTATTTCCTCAGCAGGGTCTTGTTGTAGGTGATGCCGTAGCAGTTGTAGGTCGAGGGCAGCAGGTAGATGGCACCGTTGTCGAACACGTCCTGCAGACGGGACTCCACATAGTTATCCGTAAAATCGTAGCCGGAAAGGTCCAGCAGCTTGTCGGAGACCAGATCGCTCCGGGGGTCGTAGTAGGTCAAGGTGCAGACGTCCGGCAGGTCGCCCGCCGCAAACATATTCTGCAGACAGGTGGTGGTGTTATCGCCGCTGTAGGGCACGACCTCGATGTTCACTTCCGGGTAAACGCTGTGTACCTGCTCAATAAAGGCTTCTATCTCCTTATAAGGTGCCATAAAGGTGATGGCTTCGTGAGCAGCGTCTTTTTTAGCCGTTTCGGTCTTAGTGCCGCCGCAGGCGGTCAGTGCTGCCGCTGCCGCAGTAATGCCGCAGACCTGCAAAAACGAGCGGCGGGAGATCTTTTTCATCATATAAATATACTTTCTCACATTTTCGGAAAGCAATACTGCGCAGGTGCAGTAGCGCAGTGCTGCCTTAGCTGTTCTTACACATCCCACAGGAACTCCGGCACTTGCGGCCTGTCCGCACGGGGCTTTGCGCCGAGTTTCCATAAAATGACAGTATAATTGTACCATTGCGGCCAAGGCGTTTCAAGTTGATTTTGAACGTCTTGCAATATTTTGCATGAAAAATATGGAAAGTTCTGAATTTCGCTGGCTGGAAATAGACTGAAGTGACCCATATCACGACCAAATGGACCGAAAAGGGGGATTCGATGAAAAAAACTCCTTTTATTCTGCACGAAAAATTTCGTTCGGACAACAACGAACAGCGCAAAGAACGGTTTCAAAAGGAATTTGAGCGATATATCATCGATGGATTGCTCAATGCCGTTCCTTCAAGATCCTGCGCCTGATGCGGCATCCCTGAATTGGAAGGAGGGATGCGTTATGCTGCGCATGGATGCTCGTGTACAAAAAGAAGGGGGCAGATCATGAAAGCAGCAATTTATTGCCGCCTGAGCAAAGAAGATGAAGATAAAATTGGTGAATCGGAGAGCATTCAGAATCAAAAGTCGATGCTGCTCCAGTACGCCCTGGAGAACGGATTTGAGATTTACCAGATCTATTCGGATGAGGACTATTCCGGCATCGACCGGAACCGCCCGGCATTCAATTCGATGCTGCAAGCCGCAAGCGAACATCAGTTTGATGTGGTACTGGCCAAAACGCAATCCCGTTTCACCCGCGATATGGAGCTCGTGGAAAAATATCTGCACGGAAAGTTCATGGAGTGGGGCGTCCGCTTCATTGCGGTGGTAGACCATGTGGATACCAACGATACCGCGAACAAAAAATCCCGCCAGATCAACGGCCTGATCAACGAATGGTATCTGGAAGATCTGTCCACCAATGTCCGCTCGGTGCTTGACCACAAGCGGAAAGAGGGGCTGTTCATCGGCTCTTTTGCAAGGTATGGATACTGCAAAGATCCAAATGCAAAAGGAAAACTCATCATCGACCCGGAAGCGGCCGACGTGGTAAGGCGGATCTTCTCCATGGCTCTTAACGGGATCGGCGCACACAAGATCGCACGCATCCTGAATGACGAAAAAATTCCAAGCCCAACGGCCTATAAGCAGCTGCATGGCATCCATTACCGCAGTGCATTAAAGAATACAAATGCGGCTCTTTGGAGCAGTCCCACCGTATATCAAATATTGCATGATCAGCTTTATATCGGAAATATGGTGCAGGGAAAGCATAAAAAGATAAGTTACAAGTCTGAAAAGACGATCTGGCTTCCAAAATCGCAGTGGATCGTTGTAGAAAATACGCATGAAGCGATCATTGAGCGAGAAATGTTTGAAACGGTCCAGAGGATGATGCAGGAGCGCACCCGGAGCGGCGAGAAGGGAACGATCCATCCGCTGGCAAAAAAGGTGGTTTGTGGATGCTGTGGCAGCTGCATGGAGCAGACTGGCCGTCAGCCGAGAGCAGATGGAACACAAAGACGCTATGTTCGCTGCCGGATGCACCAGCGCGCACCGGAAGTGTGTGGCAACAAGACCTGTACCGATATGGACGCGTTGGAGAATGCGGTACTGGAACGTATCCGGGCGTATGCGGCAGACTATTTTGACCCTGAAAAAGTTACCCTTCCAGAACAGGATGACCCCATCCGGCAGCGAGAGCAGGCCAGGCGTGACGAGCTGAAACGGTTGAAGAGCGAAGCAGCACGGCGGCGCAAGGCCATGCAGGAGCTGTATCTGGATAAGGTGTCAGGCTTGATCGATGCCGTTCAGTTTTCTGAAATGAACCAGACCTTTCTGGAAGAAGTGAAAAAGGCAGAGACCCGGATCGATGCATTGGAAACGGAACTGGAACAACGGCAGGAAGAGACCGGTGGAGTCCAGACGCAGAGGCAGCGTGTCCGTGAACTGGCACAGGTTTCGCAGCTGACCCGCGAACTTGTTGTGCTGCTGGTCCATCGGGTCATCGTCAGCCCAAAGGATACGCTTACCGGAGAACAAAAAATCACGATCGAATGGAATTTCTGAGTCGGCAGGCAGTTCGATTGCCCCGCTGGGCTGTTTTCGTCAGCCCAGGTCGGATACACCTCACTGGACGCCACGTTGGCGATATACCTGCGGAACGAGACGGTGACGTTCCGGGCCGAGGCGGCGGGCCTGCCGAGATGGACGGTGATGTTCTTCGGGATGATGACCCGGTCCAGCACCCGCGGCACACAGGAGAGGAACGGGTTCGGGCCGCTGCCGCCGTCGCCGGTGAAGAGGCTGTGGGGTGGGATGACGATGGGGGAGTTCGGGGGTGTCCCGCATCTCTTCCGTGTCGGGGATCATCTCGGGCTGGGCCAGCGTCACCTGCCCGGGAAAGACCTGCACGCCCTGGATGCGGACGGTGCGGTAGCCGGGTTTGGAGGCCACAAGGCTGCAGACCGCGTAGGGGGGCTGCGTGGTGTTGTCCTCGTCCAGCGAGAGGGCGCAGGCGGGGGTGGTAAGGGTGACGTCGTCGGCGTTGCCTTCGGCGTCGGTCAGGCGGGTGGCGGTGAAGCCGTTGCCGCTGACGGTGACGGTCACACCCTCGACAGGGCTGGACTGACGGGCCGCAAAGGCCTGAATGCGCAGAATTCCGGTAGCCATACAAAAACTCTCCTTTGCTTGAAATCAAGATAAGGCTCGGTACAGCCTATTCCGCCGGGAGAGAATGGGTGAATCCTCTTGGCTTTTCGGGGCGGGGAGAGTATACTGGAATCAGCAAAACACACACGAAAAGGAGTGCAGACAAATGCAGGCGACCATTCAAAACGAATTTCTGAGCCTTACGGTGGACACGCACGGTGCCGAGGCCGTCAGCCTGAAGAACGCGGCGGGGGAGGAGCTGCTCTGGCAGGCCGATCCGGCGGTCTGGGAGCGCCACGCGCCCATCCTCTTCCCGTGGACGGGCAAGCTCAAGGACGGCAGCTTCACCCATGGCGGCAAGACCTACAAGGGCTGCCAGCACGGTTTTGCCCGGGACGTGGAGCACACCCTGCTGAAAGCGGAGGGCGACACCATCCGGCTCGAGCTGCGCCCGGATGAGGCCATGAAGGCGGAGAAGTTCCCCTTCGACTTCCTGCTCACCAGCACCTTCCGGCTGGACGGAAAGACCCTTCACCACACCCTCACCGTCTCGAACCCCGGCGCCGAAGAGCTGCGGTTCGGCATCGGCTACCACCCGGCCTTTCAGGTGCCGTTCGATGACAGCCACACCGTCGAGGACTACGAGTTCCGCTTCGACCAGCCCGAGAGCCCGGTCATCCTCGACGCCAGCGGGGGCGGCCTGCTGACGGGCAAATGCTACTACCAGTGGAAGAACCAGCAGGCCATCCAGCTGACCAACGACCTCTTCGACAACGACAGCTTCTGCATGGCGGGCCTGCGCACCAGGACGCTGGGCATCTACGAGAAGGACACGGGCCGCAGCATCGTCTGCGATGTGGCCGGCTTCCCCTATACCCTCATCTGGTCGGCCCTGTCCAAGCCCCTGCGCTTCATCTGCATCGAGCCGTGGAACTCGCTGCCCGCCTCGGTGGACGATCCGCAGGAGTGGGAGCAGCGTGCCGCTGCGGCCTGTCTCGCCCCGGGCGGGGAGTGGAGCACGACCCTCAGCACGACCTTTGAGCGCTGAAATACAGCAAAGAGGGAGGCGCCCCGGCGGGGTGCCTCCCTTTTCAGTTTATAATTACAGAGCCTTGATGGCGGTCTTGATGCGCTCGGCAGCCACCTTGGTCTTTTCGGCGTCACCGAAAGCGGTCAGGCGGAAGTAGCCCTCGCCGCACTCGCCGAAGCCCACGCCCGGGGTGCCGACGACGCCGCAGTTCTCCAGCAGCCAGTCGAAGAACTCCCAGCTCTTCATGCTGCCGGGGCAGCGCAGCCAGATGTAGGGGCTGTTCTTGCCGCCGCAGTACCACACGCCGCACTCGTCCAGAGCGTCGGCGATGACCTTGGCGTTCTTGCGGTAGTAGTCGAGGTTGTGCTGGATCTCAGCCATGCCGCTCTCGGTAAAGACGGCGGCAGCGCCGCGCTGCACGACATAAGGCACACCGTTGAACTTGGTGGTCTGGCGGCGCAGCCAGAGCTTGTTGATGTTCATGCCGTCACGCTCCAGCTCTTTCGGCACGACGGTGTAGCCGCAGCGGGTGCCGGTGAAGCCTGCGATCTTGGAGAAGGAGCAGATCTCGATGGCGCACTCGCGGGCGCCCTCGATCTCGAAGATGCTGCGGGCCAGCTCGCCGTCGGAGATGAAGCACTCGTAAGCGGCGTCGTAGAGGATGATAGCGTTGTTCTTTCTGGCGTACTCCACCCATGCCTTGAGCTGGTCGCGGGTGTAGGCAGCGCCGGTGGGGTTGTTGGGGCTGCAGATGTAGATGATGTCAGCCTTCACGCTGTCGTCGGGCATCCCGAGGAAGCCGTTCTCCTGACTGGTGCGGCCATAGATGATCTTGCGGCCATCGGTGACGTTGTCGTCCACATAGGTGGGGTAGACGGGGTCCGGCACGAGGACGGTGTTGTCCACATCGAACAGGCCCAGCACATTGGCAAGGTCGCTCTTTGCACCGTCGGAGATGAAGATCTCGTCCTCGTCCAGCTTGGTGCCGCGGCCTGCGTAGTAGCCCTGAATGGCCTGCTTGAGGAAGGGGTAGCCCTGCTCGGGGCCGTAGCCGTGGAAGCCTTCCTTGGTACCCATCTCGGTGACGGCGTCATGCATGGCGTCCACGACGCACTTGGCCAGCGGCTGGGTCACGTCGCCGATGCCCAGACGGATGATCTCCTTCTCGGGGTGTGCCTCCTGATAGGCGGCGACCTTGTGGGCAATGTCCACGAAGAGGTAGCTGGCCTTCAGCTCATTGTAGTGTTTGTTCATTTTCATGATACTTTCCCTCAATTCTTTCTTTATAAGTGGCTTGCCCTCTCAGGCCGCTCCCTCAGAGGGAGTGCCAAAAACATAACGGAGAGGGCAGGGATGCTTAAACTTCAGTGACGCCTTCGCATACGGTGACCGCGCTGCCGGTCATCAGCAGCTTTTTGCCCGGCAGCACCCGGATGATGAGCTCACCGCCGCGCAGCTGGACGTGGACGTCCTCCCCGGCGGGGCAGACGCCCAGCTCGGTCAGCGCCGCCACGGTGGCACAGGTGCCGGTGCCGCAGGCCCAGGTCTCGCCGCTGCCCCGCTCCCACACCCGCATTTTCAGGTGGGTGGAGTCCACCACCTGCACGAACTCGGTGTTGACCCGCTCCGGGAAGTTCGGGTGCTTCTCGAACGCCGGGCCGATGTCCTCGAGCTTCAGGCTGTCCACATCGTCCACGACGGTGACGCAGTGGGGGTTGCCCACGCTGATGCAGGCGACACGCCAGGTCCTGCCCTCCACGGTGAGGGGGCAGTCCCCCAGCGGGCCTTCGCCCATATTCACGGCGGGCAGAGCCGCCGCCATGGCGGAGTATCCGCCCATCTCCACCTGCCAGAGCTGGCGGCCCTTGCGGGTGATGGTCTTAGGGCCGCTGCCCGTGTCCACGACGAGCGTCTCTTTGGCGACGCCGTGGGTGTAGAGCCACTCGGCCACGCAGCGGACGCCGTTGCCGCACATCTGGGCCTCGCTGCCGTCGGCGTTGAAGATGCGCATCCGTCCGTCTGCGCCGGCCGTCACCGGGGCGCAGATGCAGATGATGCCGTCCGCGCCGATGGAAAAGTGGCGGCGGGAGAGGTCCTGCGAAAGGGCTGCGATGTTTTCCGGCACACCGCTTTCGCGGCAGTCGAGATAGATATAATCGTTGGCACAGCCCTGCATTTTGGTGAATGAAAGCTTCATGTTGAAAACTCCTTTGGGGCTGCTGGTCAGTCCCCATAAACTTGCTACTCTATAATGATAAGAAAATAGCCCCCTTCTGTCAAGCAGAAAAGGGGCGGCAGAGAGATTTCGAACGGAATTTTTGCCCGGAAAATTATGCCGGAAGCAAAACGGGGCTTGACAATAAGCATATCATGGGATATAAAGAAAGAGAGCGTTCTGCGCAGGGAGACAGTCTGCCCGCCAAAGGGGAGGCGGGAAGGGCTGCCACGGTCTGCGCAGCGTGAAGATGCGAAATTAAAGCAAAAGGAGACCGCTATCATGGATACGTTTGAGAAGATCCGCGCACTGCTGGCAGAACAGCTGGACATCGACCCCGCTAAGATCACGATGGACAGTGACATTATGGGCGATTTTGAGGCCGACAGCCTCGACATCGTGGATATGGTGATGACGCTGGAGGATGAGTTTGGCATCGAGGTGCCGGACGACGCCATCGAGAACCTGCGCACGGTGGGTGATGTGGTGAAGTTTGTGGACAGCCACAAGGGCTGAGAGACCAACAGGCAAAAAAGCCCCGCATCCGCGCCTCTGCACACGGCAGAGTAGGCGGCGGGGCTTTATATATGGGTTCGTGCGGAACGATGAGCGTTTGGCGCACGGCCTTGGGAGGATAAGATTAAAATGGCAAAAGACAACAAAAAGCTCGTACAGGCGATCACCAGTCAGGAGGAGAACTTTGCACAGTGGTATACCGACATCTGCGTCAAGGCAGAGCTGGTCGAGTATTCCAGCGTGAAGGGCTTCATCATCCTGCGCCCCTATGGTCAGGCGATCTGGGAGCTCATCCAGAAGGATATGGATGCCCGCTTCAAGGCCACCGGCCATGAGAACGTGGCAATGCCCGTGCTGATCCCTGAGAGCCTGCTGCAGAAGGAAGGCGAGCTGGTCAATGGCTTCGCGCCGGAGGTGGCGTGGGTCACGATGGGCGGCTCCGACAAGCTGGAAGAGCGTCTGGCTGTCCGCCCCACCAGCGAGACCATGTTCTGCGACCACTGGTCCCGGGTGCTGCACAGCTACCGCGAGCTGCCCATGAAGTACAACCAGTGGTGCAGCGTCGTGCGCTGGGAGAAGACCACCCGTCCCTTCCTGCGCAGCCGCGAGTTCTGGTGGCAGGAGGGCCACACCATCCACGAGACTGCCGCCGAGGCTGAGGCTGAGACCCAGCAGCAGCTGAACTGCTACGCAGACGTCTGCGAGCAGGACCTGGCCATCCCTGTTGTCAAGGGCCGCAAGACCGATAAGGAGAAGTTCGCCGGTGCGGAGGCTACCTACACCATCGAGGCCATGATGAAGGACGGCAAGGCCCTGCAGAGCGGCACCAGCCACTACTTCGGCGATAAGTTCAGCAAGGCTTACGACGTGACCTTTACCGGCCGCGACAACCAGCTGCATCATCCGTTCCAGACCAGCTGGGGCGTTTCCACCCGTCTGGTGGGCGCTATCATCATGACCCACGGCGACGACGACGGCCTCATCCTGCCCCCGGCTGTCGCCCCCATCCAGGTCGTGGTGGTGCCTATCGCCGCCCACAAGCCCGGCGTCTCCGAGAAGGCTGCTGAGCTGGCCGAGAAGATCTCCAAGTACGCCCGCGTCAAGCTGGACGACAGCGACAACGCTCCCGGATGGAAGTTCTCTCAGTGGGAGATGAAGGGCGTGCCTCTGCGCCTCGAGATCGGCCCCAAGGACCTGGAGAAGAACCAGTGCGTCCTCGTCCGCCGCGACACCCGCGAGAAGGTGTTCGTCTCCCTGGACGAGCTGGAGACCGCCATCCCGGCCCAGCTGGAGGCTCTGCGCAAGGACCTGTACGAGCGCGCTCTTGCCAACCGCGAGAAGCGCACCTGGGCTGCCACCACCATGGACGAGGTCAGGGAGCTGGCCAAGGCAAACACCGGCTACATCAAGACCATGTGGTGCGGCGACCTGGCCTGCGAGATGAAGATGAAGGAAGAGGTCGGCCTGTCCAGCCGCTGCATGCCCTTCGAGCAGGAGCATCTGAGCGATGTCTGCCCCTGCTGCGGCAAGCCCGCCAAGACCATGGTCTACTGGGGCGTCGCATACTAAGCGAAGCTTCTGCAAAACAACTGAGAGCAGCCGCTTTCCTCACGGGAGAGCGGCTGCTCTTTTATACGATCTGGCAATAATCTGGTAAAAATTTTGTAAAAGGGGTTGAAAAAATCGTCCAGCCGTAGTATGATGACGGGGCTGAAAAAGGCAAATACTTTACAGGAGGAAGCGAACACGATGTCCGGCGACCAATTAGACAAACCCAAACAACGCTCCTCCTGCGATGCAGGCAGTATGGATTGAATCTGCCGCGTCCTGAATGCATCTGCCCATGATACACCGCAGGAGTCTGACCAAAAGACGACGCGGTGTATTTTTATGCCCCAAAAGGGGAGGAGGAACCCAAGATGCAGCAGAAGAACTACCAGCAGGAAATACTCGCCCTCATCCACAGCGGCCTGCCGCAGGCAGAGCTGGCCGAAAAGCTCTCGGATTACCACGAGAACGACCTTGCCGACGCTCTCGCAGCCCTGACGCCCGACGAGCGCCAGAAGCTCTATGCCGTTCTGGGCGTGGATACCGTGGCTGAGATCTTCTCCTATCTGGACGACGCAGAACCTTACCTGAAAGAACTGCCCAGCGACAAGGCCGCCAATGTCGTTTCCCACATGGACTCGGACGACGCCGTGGACGCTCTGGACGACCTCGAGGAAGAGGATAAGGCCAAGATCGTCGGCCAGCTGGACAAAAACTCCGCCGAAGATGTGAAGATGCTGCTCTCCTACGGCGAGGACGAGATCGGCAGCAGCATGACCACCAACTACATCTGCATCCGGAAGGACATGACCATCCGGCAGGCCATGAGTGAGCTGGTGAAGCAGGCGGGCGAGAACGACAACATCTCCACCCTCTACGTCGTGGACGAGAACGACAAGTTCTACGGCGCCATCGACCTGAAGGACCTCATCATCGCCCGGGCGGAGGACAGCCTCGAAAAGCTCATTGCCCGGTCCTACCCCTATGTGACCGACCACGAAAAGATCAGCGACTGCATCGACCGCATCGTAGACTACGCCGAGCGCTCTCTGCCTGTCCTGAACGATGCCGGCGAGCTGGTGGGCATCATCACCTCGGCGGATGTCGTCGAACTGGTCGATGACGAGATGGGCGACGATTACGCAAAGCTGGGCGGCCTGACCGGCGAAGAAGATTTGAACGAGGGCGTCTTCGAGAGTGTCAAGAAGCGCCTGCCCTGGCTGGTCGCTCTGCTCTTCCTCGGGATGCTGGTGTCCTCGGTGGTGGGTGCCTTTGAGTCAGTGGTGGCTGTCCTGCCCATCGTCATCTGCTTCCAGTCCATGGTGCTGGATATGGCGGGCAATGTCGGCACCCAGTCGCTGGCCGTTACCATCCGCGTGCTGGTGGACGAGAACCTGACCACCTCCAAAAAGCTGCATCTGCTCTGGAAGGAGATGCGGGTGGGTCTGGTCAACGGTGCGCTTCTGGCCGTCATGGCGCTGGGCTTCCTCGGCTGCTATATCCACTTCTTCAAAGCCTATGCGTGGGGGCAGGCGTTCCTGCTCTCCGGCTGCGTCGGTTTTTCCCTCATCGTGGCGATGGTCATTTCCAGCCTGGTGGGTACGGTCATCCCCATGCTGTTCCATAAGATCCATATCGACCCCGCCGTGGCGTCCGGCCCGCTCATCACCACCATCAACGACCTCGTGGCCGTCGTGGTGTACTACGGTCTGGCCATGATCGTGCTCATTGATATGCTCCATCTGGGCTGATTTTTGAATAAGAGCAAAGGCTCCGGCACTGCCGGAGCCTTTTTGTGTCTTATCGATTCTCTATCCAGTACCGCTGGGTCAGCATCCCATCCGAGGAGTCAAACATCTCATCTTCCAGTACGCCGCCGTTAGACTGAATCGTCTTGGCGGAGGCGATGTTATAGTGGTCACAGCAGATGCGCACCTTGGAGATGCCGCGCTCCTTGGCCTTTTCGAGGGTCAGACGGAGCATCTGGCTGGCGTAGCCGTTCTTCCGCTCCGAGGGGCGGACGCTGTAGCCGATATGACCGCCGTAGGCCAGCAGATAGTCGTTGAGGTGGTGGCGCAGGTTGGTCATGCCGACAAGATGTTCCTGCTCGTCCAGAGCCAGATACTGGGTGGCCGGTACGAACCCGGCAGGCGTGGTGGCCGGGTCTTTCAGCCTGCGGATGTCAGCCAGCCACTGGTCGAAGTCGTCGTATTTGTCCAACGCCGAAGTGCCGTCGAGCCGGGAGCTGATGGCAAGAAACTCTTCCCGGTAGGCCATGACCTGCTCCCGGTCGCCCTCGTCCGGCTCCCGCAGATGGAGCTTCTGGGACGGCGTATGGCGAGCTGCGGCGCGGAAGTCCGGTGCTTTCATCAGGCCGTGGCGGTTGCAGTAGAAGTAGAGTACGCCCGCACCGGTGATTTTGAAACGGCAGCTGGCGTCTCCCTCAGGGTAAAGTTTGACCAGCTGCAATTTGTCGCCGGTGAGGCAGGCAATGAAGGAAATGGAGTGGTCTTTGGTCATGGGGTGGTGGATGGTGACGAAAAGCTCATCTTCCACCCGCTCGAGCGTCAGCTGATGGTGTTCGTCGGCGTCGTCCGCCTCAGAGATGTCCAGCGGCGGCAGGGTGATGCCGCAGCAGCTCACGACAGCCTGCCCGGTGGCGTGGAGCACATTGCCGCACAGAGGGCAGACGTAGAGCTTGGAGCGAAGCAGGTTGGCAGAACGGTTCCGGTTGACGACGGGCTCGCCCTGCATCAGCTCGAGCACGCTGACGCCCAGAGCCGCCGCCAGCGGCTCCAGCAGGGAAATATCGGGCAGGCCGCGGGCTGTCTCCCACTTGGAGATGGCCTTTGCGCTGACGGCCAGCTTTTCGGCCAGCTCTGCCTGCGTCATGTGTTTGGCTTCCCGCAGCTGCCGGATGGCAGTGCCGGTGACATAAGAATCCATAAAAAACTCTCCTTTGCAGCCCTCTCAGTCACCTCCGGTGACAGATC
>ENA-OQJN01000051-OQJN01000051.1-human-gut-metagenome-genome-assembly--contig:-NODE-51-length-57791-cov-3.993705_pt1 | contig 57791 bp, 56 predicted proteins | sample MGYA00242610_ERZ504777 | MGnify/ENA primary metagenome ERZ504777 (study PRJEB26092, sample SAMD00036350) | human gut metagenome | host: Homo sapiens | study: EMG produced TPA metagenomics assembly of... | reverse complement strand
GCCGACCATTCCGATCTACAAATTTTTTTGATTCTCATTTTTCTCTACCCGCTGTCCGTTCAATATCCAGAACTCCTTCTACATTCCGCAGTTTTTTATGATAAGATTCAGCTGTTCTCTGCCCTTTACAATAAATCCCATTTCCAGTGTAGCAGTTCCTTTTTTGCTGGTTCGTGTATTCATAGATCTGACATCGATCTTTTCTTCTGTAAATACCTTTGTTACATCCAGAAGCAGTCCCTGCCTGTCGTTTGCATACATCTTCAACTCTGCCAGATACTGACCTCCGCCTTCCGTCTCTGCATTATTCTCCCACTCTGCATCGATCAGACGCTCCCGCTCCACAGCAGACAGATGCAGCATATTCACACAATCTGTACGGTGGATCGTCATACCTCTTCCTCTGGTCACAAATCCTACGATTTCATCACCCGGAACCGGATTGCAGCACTTGGAGAAGCGCACCGCCATGTCATCGATTCCCTTAACCACGATCCCGCTCTTTGATTTTGCAATATGCACCTTCTGATTGTTTGCCTCAGAAATCTTCTCCAGGATCGTCGCATCCGTAATCTCTTTTTTTGTGATCTTTTCCATACTCTTCTACCAGACGGTTGACTACCTGACCTTCCTTTAGTCCACCGTGTCCGATTGCTGCCAGAACTGCATCCCAATCCCGGAATCCATACTTTCTCTGGACGATCTGCAGATATTTTGGCTTCATGATATCCGCCTGTGCGATCGACTTGGATTTTAAAGTATGCGGCAATCAGCTCTTTTCCTCGAATAATATTCTCTTCTTTAAACTCATGCTTAAACCACTGATTGATCTTATTCTTTGCCTGTGTGCTCTTTACGATGCTCAGCCAGTCCCGGCTCGGACCTTTGGAATTCTGAGATGTCAGAATCTCAATACGGTCTCCGTTCTGGATTTTGTAATCAATATTGACCAGCTTGCCGTTGACACGTGCACCTACCATCTTGTTGCCCACTGCACTGTGGATTGCATAGGCAAAATCCACCGGAGTAGAACCGTTCGGCAGGTTCTTCACATCTCCGTTCGGAGTGAAACAGTACACATCTTCTGCAAACAGATCCAGATCGCCTTTTAAGAGACTCAAAAACTCTCTGTTGTCCGACATATCCCTCTGCCACTCCAGAATCTGCCGAAGCCAGCTTAACTTTTCTTCCTCACGGCTCTTATTATTCTTAGCCGAACCGCCGCTCTCCTTATATTTCCAATGGGCCGCAATACCGTACTCTGCCGTCTTGTGCATCTCCTCTGTACGGATCTGAATTTCAAACGGCTGTCCTGCCGGCCCCATCAGAGTCGTATGCAAAGACTGGTACATATTCGCTTTCGGCATGGCGATATAGTCTTTGAATCGCCCCGGAATCGGTGTATACATCTCATGGATCACACCCAACGCCGCATAACAGTCTTTGACCGAATCTACGATAATGCGCACGGCAAACAGATCATACACCTGATCCAGAGTCTTATTCTGATTGACCATCTTTTTGTAAATACTGAAGAAATGCTTCACTCTTCCATATACCTTTGCCTGAATATGGGCATTCTCCATATGGTGAGAGACCTCTGCCACGATCTGCTGCACAAACTCTTCCCGCTCTGTCTTTCTCTCATTTAAATCCTTTACCAGCTGGAAATACACTTCCGGCTGATAATATTTTAAAGAAAGATCATCCAGCTCTGTCTTGATTTTGGAAATACCCAGCCTCTGCGCGATCGGAGCGTAGATATCCATCGTCTCTCTGGCTTTTTCCTTCTGTTTTGCCGGAACCATAAACTCCAGCGTTCTCATATTGTGCAGGCGGTCTGCCAGCTTGATAATGATCACACGGATATCTTTTGCCATGGCAAGAAACATCTTGCGCAGGTTTTCTGCCTGCACTTCCAATTTATCCTTAGAATAAGACAACTGGCCCAGCTTTGTGACTCCATCTACAAGCAGCGCTACCTCTTCGCCAAACTCTCTTGTAATATCCTCCACTGTCATATCCGTATCTTCCACAGTATCATGGAGCATTCCTGCTACGATCGTCTCCTTGTCCATCTCCAGATCTGCCAGAATGATCCCCACCCAGAGCGGATGAATGATATAAGGCTCTCCGGACTTGCGGACTTGCTCTTTATGTGCCTCTCTGGAAAGCTTATACGCCTTCTCGATGAGAGAAATATCTGCGGATGGATGATACTTTCTTACCCTTGCAATCAACGCTTCATATAACTGCTCAGGGTTTTGATAATCTTCAGGTGCTTTCACGGCATGGCCATCCACCATTTCCAGATTTTTATTCAGAAGTTCATATTCCAGCGTACCTGCCATATCAAATCCCCCTTTTTCTTTTTATCGTAAAATTCCATATGGATTAGTATATCATCATTATTGATAATTTACCACTGTAATCTGTATGCTTTTGTTTCCTCTGTATTCATTGACCGACGGATAAAATGTCAGCGCCACCTCTTCTTTTCCCTGCAGATACTCCATACACTCCTGTACCTCTCCGAAATAGATCGCCTCCATTTTCCGTCCATTTCGATCCAGAACCTGAAATTTCAGGACATTCTGATTCTTCCCGATCACACGGAGATTCTGTACTTTTAAGTTTTTTTCCGCAAACAACGGCTTTGTATTTCCTTTCCCGAAAGGCTCCAGAAGTTCCAGTTCTTCAATCAGCTCTTCTGTTACATACACAAGAGGAAGCTGCATGTCAATGGATACCTTCGGCATCAGATCCTGACTGGTCAGCTCACAGAGTTCATTGATCGTTCTGCGGAAACGTTCCACATTCTCCTCTTCCAGAGATAGCCCTGCCGCCAGCTTATGGCCTCCGAATTTTGTGAATAACGCCCTGCATTTGCACATTTCCTCAAACATATGGTAGCTTTCAATGGAACGCCCCGACCCTTTGATGCCATGTTCTCCCTGCGTCAGAACAAACACCGGCTTATAATATTTTTCTTTCAGTCTTCCGGCAATGATCCCGGCAATACTCTCATGACAGTCCGGCAGATATACGACCAGTACTCGATCCTCTTTCAAATCCGTTGTCTCGATCTGTTCAACTGCCTGCTCTACCCCTTTTTCTGTCATTTCCTTACGGCTGTCATTCAATGCTTTTAAATCTTCTGCCATCATGACAGCTTCTCTTCTGTTCTTCACCTCAAGGAGCTCCAATGCCCGCTTTGCCGTATCCAGCCGCCCGCTCGCATTGATACATGGTCCGATGACAAATCCGATGTGATAGGCTGACAATCTCTCTGTCGGTACCTGCGTGCATTCCATCAATGCTTTCAGACCTTCATTTTGCGTGCGTTTCAGCATTTCCAGTCCCTGTTTTACAAAAATCCGGTTCTCATCCACCAGATCCATCACATCCCCCACAGTCGCAATCGCCACATTTTCCATCAGAAAATCTACATCATCCGCATCCTGCCCCATGACATTATATAACGCTTCCACCACTTTATACGCAACTGCCGCACCGCACAGACCTTTAAACGGATAAGGATCTCCCGGTAAATGCGGGTTGACCACTGCATCTGCATCGGGAATCAGATATTCTTTCTCTCCTCCTGCTTCTAGATAAGGTACTTCATGGTGATCTGTCACAATGATCGTCATCCCCTGCGCTTTCCCGTAAGCAATCTCTGAAGCGGCTGCGATCCCATTGTCACAGGTAATGATCGTATCTACACCGTCCTCCAATGCCCTGTCAATGAGCATCTGATTGAGGCCGTATCCATCCTTCATCCGATCCGGAATATCCGTATCCACCAAAGCTCCCAGACTTTCTAATCCTGTTTTCAAAATATACGTCGCATTGACTCCGTCGATATCATAATCTCCGATCACACGGATTTTTTCGCCTTCCCGGATTTTTTCCTCCAGAATCTCCACTGCCGTATCCATATTTTTCATCAGCATCCCATCGTGCAGATCTGCAATCGTTCCATTTAAATAATAGTCAATATTCTGATCGCCTAAAATATCCCTGTTTCGGATCAGGCGCGCGATGATCGGGGAAATATGATATTTTTCCGCAATCTGCGTAAAATCCGCTTTCTTCATGGACACAAACCACTTTTCCATGTCAGTTCCTCCCAAGTATCTTTCTTGTTTTTCTAGCTGTTAATTTTTATTGTAGCATACTAAAAATTTTCTGTAAATCTGTCCAGAACTGGAGTGCGCAAGCACGACGATTGCGCATGGATAGGTGGAGATTGGTGGGAACAGTAACTCCGTAAAAGTTACTATATGTGAAAAGAAACAAGGAAGCTGCACCTTTTGCGCAAACTTCCTTGTTTCTTTTCTCTATAAATTCCAGCGTTTTCCCTGAGATACTCGCAATCGGTTCATAGCTCTCGCCAGAGATGCCTGAGAATGATAATATTCCTGGATGCTCTGTTTCTGGCGGATTCGCTCCTCTGCACGCTCTTTCTGCTCCTGTGCATGACGGATATCAATCTCCTCCGGCTTTTCTGCTGTATCTACCAGCAGTGTCACACGGTTGTTGACTACCTCTGCAAATCCTCTTCCGAGTGCAACTTCTACCCAGTTTCCTTCTTCGATCTCCATACGGGCCATTCCGATCTTCACTGCAATCACCATATTTTCATGGTTCGGCAAGATTCCCTTTTCACCATCCGGCGCCGGAATTACAAGCTTTCTGCAGCGTCCTTCGTAAAAAACCCTGTCACTTGCGATGATTTTCAAACCAAATGTATCCATATGCCACGCTCCTATTCTGCCGCCTCAGCATTTGCCTTTGCAATGACATCGTCAATAGTTCCTACATTGAAAAATGCAGATTCCGGATATGCATCCATCTCCCCATCAATGATCATTTTAAATCCACGGATTGTCTCTTTTAACGGAACATATTTTCCAGGGATTCCTGTAAATGTCTCTGCTACAAAGAATGGCTGAGACAAAAATCTCTGGATTTTTCTCGCACGCATAACAGTTGCCTTATCTTCATCTGACAACTCTTCCATACCAAGAATTGCAATAATATCCTGCAGTTCTTTGTATTTCTGAAGAATTGCGATGACTTTATTTGCCACTTCGTAATGCTCTTCTCCGACTACATCTGCTTCCAGGATACGGGAGCTGGATTCCAGTGGATCTACCGCCGGATAGATACCCTGCTCTACAATCTTTCTGGAAAGCACGGTCGTTGCATCCAGATGCGCAAATGTTGTCGCCGGAGCCGGGTCAGTCAAATCGTCCGCCGGCACATAAACTGCCTGTACGGAAGTGACAGATCCGTTCTTTGTAGAAGCGATACGTTCCTGTAATTCACCCATTTCCGTTGCCAGTGTCGGCTGATATCCTACTGCAGACGGCATACGCCCAAGCAGTGCGGAAACCTCAGATCCGGCCTGTGTAAAACGGAAAATATTATCGATGAAAAGAAGTACGTTCTGATGCTGTTCATCACGGAAATATTCTGCCATTGTCAAACCAGTCTCAGCCACACGCATACGCGCTCCAGGCGGCTCATTCATCTGACCGAATACCAAAGCAGTCTTCTCCAGAACACCGGACTCTTTCATTTCAGACCAGAGGTCATTTCCCTCACGGGAACGCTCTCCGACTCCGGTAAAAATAGAGTATCCACCGTGCTCTGTCGCAATGTTTCGGATCAATTCCTGGATCAGCACCGTCTTACCGACTCCTGCACCACCGAACAATCCGATCTTACCGCCCTTTGCATATGGTGCAAGAAGGTCGATGACCTTGATTCCCGTCTCCAGGATCTCTACTACAGGACTCTGATCTTCAAATGTAGGCGGTTCTCTGTGGATTACCCATTTTTCTGCATCCTCGATCTGTTCTTCATTATCAATTGTTTCACCTAATACATTAAACAGTCTGCCCAGTGTCTTCTCACCGACAGGAACTTTGATTCCTGCTCCGGTGGCTGTTACTTCCATATCTTTATGCAGTCCTTCACTGGCAGCAAGCATCAGGCAGCGCACCTCATTGTTTCCAAGGTGCTGTGCAACCTCCATGATGCATTTCTTTCCGTTATTTTCAACTTCCAGAGCATCCTTGATATAAGGAAGATTGCCGTCTTCAAATACTACGTCAACGACAGGTCCCATAACCTGTACAATTCGTCCTTTATTCATATGCTATTCTCACTTCCTTTTCTGCTTCTGCGCCTTCGCACCGCTGCAAACTTCCGTAATTTCCTGGGTAATTGCAGCCTGTCTGGCTCTGTTATATACGATTGACAACTCCCGGATCAGGCTTTCAGCGCTGTCTGTAGCAGCCTTCATCGCCATCATACGGGCATTGTGTTCACTGGCATATGCCTCTACCAGACATCCGTAGACCATACCAATGACATAGTTCGGAACAATACTGTCCATCACACTGTCTGCGGAAGGATACAGTTCAATTGCTTCCCGATACATATTCAGAGGCATTTTCATACTTCCGAAGTCTTTGGCCTCCAACGGAAGCAGTTTCAATTTTTCCGCATCTGTCTGTACCGAATTCTCCATGCGGGTGTATACAACATACACTTCATCCAGCTCCCCTGCCAGAAACTGATCGATCACCGACCAGCCAATATCTCTGGCACGGTGCATCGTCGGTTTCTGAACGGTATACTGGAAATTTGTGTCAATCTCTACATTATGTTTTGCAAAATAATGCCGTCCCAGCTCACCTACAACAAAGAGCTTGTGAATCCCCGGCTGTGCAAGGATCTCTTCTTCCAGCTTGATAATATTATGATTATAAGCTCCGGCAAGTCCCTTGTCTGCCGTAATTACGATCGAACCGATCCTTTTCTGCTCTGCCGGGATATCCTGGCGGGCATCAAAATAAGAATGCCGGATCTCTGGCACATGGCGCAGGATACGGGAAATCTCACCCTGAAGTCCATAAAAATACGGCTCTGTATCCGCCAGTTTTTTTCTGGCCTGCGTCATTTTTGAAGAGGAAATCATATACATCGCATTTGTGATCTTCATCGTATCTTTTACGCTGTTGATGCGGCTCTGTATTTCTCTGATATTTGCCATATTAACACCTGCTCTTCTTGAATTCCTTTGCGGTCTCCACGATCTTTTCGATCAGTTCTTCTGTCAGTACCTTTTTCTCTTCGATTTCCTGTCCGATTTCCGGATAATCTGAATCGAAATGACGAAGCAGGTCTGCCTGGAACTGTTTGATTTTTGCTTTTTCTATTCCAAGCATCACTTTATGTGTCGCCGCACACAGTGTGATGACCTTTTCATGCAGACTGAGCGGATGATAAAGCGGCTGCTTCAACAATTCCATCAAACCACTTCCATACTCCAGCTGTTCTTTTGTCGCAGCATCCAGATCGGAACTAAACTGCGTGAACACTTCCATCTCGCGGTACTGTGCCAGATCAATACGAATACTTCCGGATGCTTTTTTCATCGCTTTTGTCTGTGCGGCACCACCAACACGAGATACGGAAAGACCTACGTTTACGGCCGGTCTCATACCTGCTGCAAACAGATCGCTCTCCAGGAAGATCTGTCCGTCTGTAATGGAAATTACATTAGTCGGAATATATGCGGATACATCTCCTGCCTGCGTCTCAATGATTGGCAGTGCTGTAATAGAACCGCCTCCCAATTCATCACTCAGACGGCTGGAACGCTCCAACAGTCTGGAATGCAGATAGAATACATCTCCCGGATATGCCTCACGTCCCGGTGAACGACCGAGCAGCAGAGACAATGCACGATAGGCAACCGCATGTTTTGACAGATCATCATAGACGATCAGGACATCTTTTCCCTGATACATAAAATGCTCTGCCATTGCTGTTCCGGCATATGGTGCGATATACTGAAGCGGCGCACAGTCACTTGCTGTAGAAGATACCACAATCGTATAATCCAGTGCATCATTATTCTTCAATGTATTTACAACTTTTGCAACAGTAGAAGCCTTCTGTCCGATCGCCACATAAATACAGATTACATCTTTTCCCTTCTGATTCAGGATTGTATCCATCGCAATGGATGTTTTTCCTGTCTGACGGTCTCCGATGATCAGCTCTCTTTGCCCACGTCCGATCGGGAACATGGCATCGATGGAAAGGATTCCTGTTTCCATCGGTACGCTAACTGATTTTCTGTCAATAATTCCCGGCGCCTCCTGCTCGATCGGACGGTAATCATCTGCTTCGATCTCGCCTTTTCCATCAATCGGAGCTCCCAGTGCATTGACAACTCTTCCTACATATTTATTTCCAACCGGTACACCGGCCTTTTTTCCTGTACGAGTTACTTTTGTCCCTTCTTTGATATCTGTGTCCCGTCCAAAAAGAATGACTCCGATTTCATTTTTCTGAATATCCTGTACCATTCCTTTCAAACCCGTATCGAAGGTAACAATCTCTCCATACATTGCGTGATCAATCCCATAAATAGTCGCAATTCCGTCACCTACAGCAACGACTGTTCCCACTTCGCTGTCTTTGCTCACACTGTCAAAATTTTCTATCTCTTCTTTTAAAATAGAAATAATTTCATCTGAATTGATTGAACTCACCTTGTTCACCTCCAGGTTAATTTTTGTCCTAGTCTGTCCAGACGTCCTTTCAGACTCCAGTCATATTCATCGCTTCCTGTGCGCAGAACAAATCCGCCAAGCAGCGTACTGTCTGTCTGAATCTCAATCCTGGCCTTGCTCGCTTCATATTTTTTACAAAGGAACGCTTCCATATTTTTGAGCTGCTCGTCACTGGGCAGCTCTACACATGTCAATACGGCACTTAAGATCCGATCCTGCTCGTCACAATATCTGTCATATGCAGCAAATATCTCCGGAATCAGATCCATTCTCTCATATTTACATGCCACTTTCAGGAAATTTCTCATTTCCTGCGGAAATACCTTGTCGATCACACGTTCTTTCTTCTGTGCCGGAATTGTCGGATTCACAAACACATCATGAAGCTGCGGTACCTCCTCAAATATCTCTCTTGCTTTCTGTATGGCTTCCTTCGGAACATTCAGCTCATACAACACCTGTGCATACCGCATTGCTGCAGATGAACAGTACATCTGACTAGTTGTTGTCTGTGTCTTCATGAGCTTCACCTACTTCTTCCAGAAACTTATCATATATTTCCTGATTATTGCCTGTCTGTTCTGCCACGATCTTCGCTGCAGCTGTCATTGCAAGTCCTGCGATTTCAGACTGGAGTGCACTCATTGTCTGCTCTCGTTCTACACGGATATCCGCCTTGGCAGACTCGATGATACTGCCTGCCCTGGCATCCGCCTCCTCTACAATACGTTCATACTCTGATTTGGCGTCCTTACGTGCTTTCTCTACGATCCGCACAGATTCTTCTTTTGCCCCGCCAAGTGCCTGCGCATATTCTTCCTTCATCTTCATCGCATCTTCCTGTGCATTCTGGGCATTTTTCAATCCGTCTTCGATCAGCTGACGGCGCTTTTCCATAATGTCGGTCACAGGCTTGATCAAAAACTTCTTTAATAAGAAAGCCAGGACGATCAGGTTAATCATGGTATATAGAAAGTTCATATCAAATCTCAGCACTTCCCACACCCGCCTTTCCTGTTAATTCTATTTGCTTATTTTAAGAAGAATACGATCAGAATACCAATGATAAATCCATAAATTGCAGTTGCCTCTGCAAGTGCACAACCAAGGATCAGGTTCTTGCTGATCTTGCTTTCAGCCTCTGGCTGTCTTGCGATTGCATCCACTGCTTTTCCTGTTGCGATACCAATTCCCACTCCTGCTCCAATACCTGTTAATACTGCGATTCCTGCTCCAATTGCAATAAGTGCTCCCATAATTCTAATCTCCTTTTTATTCTTTTATTTGTTCAAAAATTCCGTTTCTATTCCTGTTCTTCTGTCATAAACAGTGCGGTCAGAAATACAAATACATATGCCTGAATCAGACCATCAAAAATATCGAAATAGAAATTCATCGGAAGTGGTATAATCAGCGGAACAAATGCTTTTAAAAGTTCCATTACCACAAATCCTGCCAGCATGTTACCAAACAGTCGCATACAGAGCGACAATGGGCGGATAAAAATTTCCAGAATCATAATCGGTGCAACCACCGGCACCGGTTTGGCAAAATGCTTGACCCAATGTTTCATACCGTTTTTATGTATTCCTGAATATTCGATCAGGCACATACTCATCACGGCAAGTGCTGCTGTTACATTCAGATCTTTTGTCGGCGGCTTAAAGCCAAGCAGACCAATCATGTTGGCGCACGCCAGATAAAGAAGAACTGTGATCAGATACGGTATATATCTTTTGTTCCCTTTACCGAGGATCCCTTCAAAGAAATCCGTTGCCCAGTCAATTGCAGCTTCCAATGCCAACTGAACTTTTCCCGGGTTTTCTACCTTCAGATTTCTCACCAGAATCAATGATAATCCAACCAGAACCGCCATAATGATCCATGTAACAACCACGGACTCCGAAATTCCGCCGAGAACCGGAAGTTCAAATACTGTTTTACAGTTCAGCTCTTCCATCAATTCTGTTGCTAAATTTTCCGTATCGCTCCCTCCCTTTCCTGTCTCTTTTTTTAATTACTGCCCTTTGGGGGTCTTCCCTTTTTTCTTCCAGGTGGAGGCCTCTTACGAGCATAAAAAGGAAATTTCATGCTTTGAAATCTCCGTACTATAATCCCTTTTCAGACAGCGTGCCTAAAAAGTTATCTAAATCCTACTCCCAGCAAGTGAGTTTGTCAACAAAAAAAATTTAGGGTTTCTTTTTCCGATCGCACTCTTTTTTTGTCGAAATTCCCAGTGTTTTAAAATACGTTTTTTCTTTTTTTAGGAATATTTCAACCTTATTTTACTGACTTTTCGTCATTTTTATTTTATACCATTCCTTTTTCACTAATATACAGTAATTCATTTGCACTTTTTTCATCAAACTTCCATAATATTGTGAAATACATGTCGTTCTGTTTGTGGAAATACTCTCTGAAACCATAAAAAAAGAGGACTTTCTGCACATAGAAGCACAATTCTGTGTACAAAAAGTCCCATTTCCACCTTATTCTCTCTTTTGAGACTGTATTTTCTCCTTATTTTCAGACTCTTCCAGAGATTGTTCCCTTGCAATTTTAAGGAAATCTCTCTCCGCTCTTTTTCTTCTCGGAATAAATCTGCCTGCAACGCCCTTTCCACGGCTTCTCACATAGAAAAATCCAATCACTGAAAAAACTGCTGCACCGATAAAATTCACAAACAAGTCTTCCATTGTGTCGATCAGTCCGATGTCCAGATATCCGCCCACCCCCAATGGCTGTCCATTGATCATCACTTCCCTGATCTGATCGATCGTCACCGGAATATTTCTTCCGTCCGGATTCAGCATGACCGATGTGATTGCAGAAAGAACCGTATCCTTCTGCATGTCATATCCGAGAAACTGATCCATCCCAAACTCAAAAAACTCCCATACAACTCCAATCGTCATAGAAAAACAAAATGCCACGATCGCTGTAAACACCGGTGACAGATTAAAGACGGTACGCTCACTCCGGTTCAGCAGATCCACCAGAGAAAATCCGATTGCCGCTGCCAGAAATCCATTCAGCGTATGCAGCACCGTATCCCAGAACGGAAACAGCAGATAAAATTCATTGATCTCACCTAATATCTCCGCTGCAAATATAAAAAACAATACGATGATCTCCAGCGTTGTAGGCAGCTCTATTTTAAACGTTACCTGCACAAAACTTGGAACAATCAGAAGCAAAAGTGTCAGAATGCATAAAAATACGTTTTCATAATTCTGATTTAAAACCTGGAGCACCAGCATCACGATCACAAGAATCCGCAAAATAAGATACACCATAAATGAGCTTTTATGTTCCCTGAGTTCCATTTTTATCGCTTCCGCCATATGGCGGAAATAGCCGTTTTGTTTTTTCTCTTTCTTTTCTTTCATTCCCCGCTCCCTTTCTGCTCTTCTGTATCATTTCAAACGATACTTCCATTTCCTTTACACTTAAGAATATTATAGAAAGATAACATCGGGATTGCAAGATTGTTCTGTTGGGGTGCCTTCCTTGAGAGACCTTCTCTTTTTTCTATAGTTCTATAAACTTATACTTCCCTGCACCCAGTCCTGTGACTTTTTTTATGACTTTCGCTGCCTTCATTGCATTCATAACATTTGTTGCTTTGGATTTTGAACATCCTAACCATTCCATAATATTTGCCTGTCCAAATGGTTTGTCTACTCCACTTTCCAGAAATACTCTGCCACTATTCTCAATAAATTTCTCCGTAATCTCTGCTTCCTTGAATAATGGCAAATACTTTTCAAAAGTGTTGCTTACTTTTTCATTGTCATTGCTTACTTTTTCATTAGCGTTGCTTACTTTTTCATTGGCGTTGCTTACTTTTTCATTGGCGTTGCTTACTTTCCTAAACATTGTAACCTTAAATCCATTTCCAAACTCTTCAAATGTCGGTTCAGGTAAATCATACTCTCTACATCTGTTTATAATTCTCGGTATCCCTGTTCCCCATGCCTCTACTATATGCATATAATGAAACGCTTCTGCAATCGCTTCATTTCTGCAAGTAGATTTTCCTAACTTTGCAGTTTCAATATCCAATCCACCATAAAGCATCCCAGGTGATAACACCTCAACTCTGTCATCAAAAATGCTCACCTGAATACAAGACTTATCTACATAACTCCTGTGTACAACAGCATTGGCAATCATTTCTCTAATAGCAGATACTGGAAGTTCATAAGAATCATTTCTATATATCCCTTCGATTTCTGCCCCCATATTAATATGCCTTAAAACAAATTGATATGCTTTTTCCACCTGTTCGTAAATTGGCCCATCAAATTCTTTTTGATCAATAAAAACATCTCTGATTGTTCCCTTAAATAATGCACATTGAATTTTTGATGCTTTACTTTTGTTATCTGTCATCAGATCAAATGCATGTGTCGGATAGAGCGTTCTCCCTACCCTACAAAGAATTCCAAAATCTTCAAGCTTCTCTATAGTCATGTCCTTTGCTGCATTTTTTTCGTCTGTTTTACAGGATATAACTGCTATCTTTTTCATTGTTTCGCAAAGTTTCAATGCCTTTTCTTTGTCAAATTCTCTTCCTATTTCCTGTAGTGAATCATAGGAAATATTCTGGCCTTCCAACTCTAACTCTTTTAATTTTCTTGCGTCAGCAGGTCTGCTTGTTCCATTAATTCGAATAAAAGCTGTAGTCTCTTTTCCTTTTTTCGCAATATAATAAGGTCTGAACTTTCCAGGAACAATATCTATGACAAGTACCGTTTTTTCTTCTATTGTCTGGATTGAAATATCCGGTTCAATCTGTGGTGTACACGCATCTGAAACCATATTAGAAATGGAATCCGACAATTTAAATGGGCTTTGTTCGCCAATTCCATAAACAGTCCCTGTTTCATCCTCAATTCCTACTATCACTTTCCCACCTGTGCTGTTAGAAAATGCAATAATATCTTTTAAAAATTTCTCATGATTACCTGGAATTTCTCTTTTAAATTCAATATTCTTTCCTTCGCCAAAATAGTTCTTATCAATCATGTTCTCACCTGCTTTCTACTATGATAAATTTAACCCTTTCAACAGTCATTTTCTGTATTATTTCCATCAGCAAAGATCTTATTTCAAAACATTGGATAAATACCGGCTGATTGGCCTGAATATTGAACCTTAGATTCTTCTGAACTTTTAAAACTCAAAAGTGCTGCAAGAATACAGCTTACGAATAAATTTATTATACACTCTTTTCCCAGAATAAAGCAATTCATATTTTCTACAAAAACAACAAAACCTTTTTATAAATTATATCTTGCACTTTCTTTTTGTTTTCTCTAAACTGAAACTAAAATAATTGTTACAAAGGAGAATTTCATGCAGCATCCCTTTCCTTATGAAGTCATATACAGTGACAGAAAATCCCTCGCAATTCAGATTACTGCACAGGCGACGGTCCGTGTCCGGGTACCCAAAAACTGTCCTGCCCCGACCATTGATACATTTCTTTACGAAAAGCAAGCCTGGATCCTAAAGCATCTGGACTCGGCATCTCAGCGTCTTGAGCAATCTTCTGAAAAACCTCAGATTTCTGAAAATGACCGGAAACGATACATCCAGCTTGCACGGGATATTTTTACACGCAAGACAGAATATTATGCCCGTATCATGGGCGTCACCTACGGCCGTATCTCCATCCGGGAACAGAAAACCCGCTGGGGAAGCTGCTCCAGCGCCGGAAATTTAAACTATAACTGGCGTCTGATCTTCGCTCCGGAAGAAATCGTGGACTACATCGTTGTACATGAACTCGCCCACCGTCTGGAAATGAATCACTCAAAAGCCTTTTTATAATATTGTAGAATCCGTACTGCCCGATTACCGAAAAGCACAGAAATGGCTGCGGGAAAATGGCGGAAGTTTGTGAATATATGTAGCTTTCATAAACAAATCATTGTAGCACAGCGGGGAAATACACTTGATTTTGGCTGTTAGGCTGTTATATGTGAGCCAATTGGCGAACATATCCAACAGGCGTTACAGCCACTTCAAGGGATTTCTTCGGCGGAGCCTGATTTGTGTTGAAAGCTACATATCTTTTGCGGACTTTTCGCATAAGCTCTCTCACATTTGCTTCCTCACCACCCGGTATTCATCCCCCACCTGATAATACGGGCACTCTCTGAAATCTCCCTGCACAAATCTCACCATCTCATCTTCATCCAGATCCTGCGTACAGACATAGCACTCATAATCGTCATCATATTCATAATTCATGCAGCTTTCGCAGTTTGCCGCTGTTTTTCTGCCTCGCATCTTATACCTCCCCCAGTTCTTTTAACACCTGATATACGTAAGAAACAGGAAGTCCTACGACATTGAAATAGTCCCCTTCGATCTTCTCAATGAATGCGGAAAATCTCCCCTGAATTCCGTAAGCCCCGGCCTTATCCATAGGTTCTTTGCTCTCTACATATTTCTGGATTTCTTCTGTGCTCATCGGATTGACAGAAACTTTTGTTTCCACTGCGTGGCTGATTACCGTTTTTTCTCCGTTTTTATCAAAATCCAGAACCGCAACACCCGTATATACCTGATGTGTATCTCCCTGCAGTGACCGGATCATCTCAAAGGCCTCCTGTTCATCCTTTGGTTTTCCCAGAATTTGTTCTTCATGCACAACGATCGTATCCGCACCGATCACGATCACATTCCTTGCCTGGATCTCGGATGCCACATTTTCCGCTTTCATCAGCGCCAGCTCTTTTACAATCTCCTTTGGAACCGTATTTGTATACACTTCTTCCTTATTGCTGACACGCACTTCAAACGGAACCCCGATCTGTGATAAAAGCTCTTTTCGCCTCGGTGAAGCTGACCCTAAAATTATTTTCTTCATACTAAAAACTCCTTGTTGTACTTTGTTGTTGATAATAACACTTTTCTGCCTGTTATGGTAGACTTTCCATCCGAAAATATCGTATGATAATTATTGTTTACATCAATTATAACCTTTTATTTTGAACTTTTCACAAGGAGGAGATTCTATGGAACATCTCAACGAATACCTGGATTTTATCCGCACCGTAGAGGGGATCAAATTTGTCACCCGCACTGCCTGGACCAAAACAGGACGACAGGAAAGTACGGCAGAACATTCTTTTCGTCTTGCGCTGCTCGCTCTGACTCTGATCGATGAATTTCCGGAGCTGGACGCTAAAAAAGTGCTTTCCATGTGTCTGATCCACGATCTCGGAGAACTCTATGCCGGAGATATTCCTGCAATTTCCAATACGGATCCCCTTGCAAAATCCAAACAGGAATACCTTGATATTTGTCGGATCTTCCAGCTTCTCCCCGAGCCAAAACGGTCAGAATTTCTTTCCCTGTGGAACGAATACAACAACTGCTCCACCCCGGAAGCACATCTGGTAAAGGCACTGGATAAAGCAGAGACGATCCTGCAGCACAATCAGGGAAAAAATCCACCGGATTTTGATTATGCATTCAATCTCACTTACGGAGCCTCCTACTTCAAAGGCGATCCGCGGCTGGAGGAATTAAGAAGCATACTGGATGCAGAAACAAACGTTGTCATAGAGCATACACAAGAAAAGGAGAACCACCATTTATGATTCAAATCATCATTTCACCTGCGAAAAAAATGAATATATGCGAAGAATTTCCCGGCACTGCCACCACACCTGTTTTTGCAGAACAGACAGACCTTTTATATCAGACGCTAAAGCAGATGTCATTTGAAGAATTGCAGAAACTTTGGAAATGCAGTGAAAAACTGGCACTTCAAAATACAAAAAGACTGTGCGAATTTACACCAGCTGACGCTGTCACTCCCGCTGTTCTCGCCTATGAAGGGATCCAATACCAATACCTCGCACCGGGCATCTTTTCTGATACACAGTGGGACTACGTAAACCGGCATCTGAACATTCTTTCCGGATTTTATGGTGTCCTGTGCCCTTCAGATGCTGTCATTCCCTATCGTCTGGAGATGCAGACCAAACTGGAAACTGAGAATGCCACTGATTTGTATCATTTCTGGAACAATCAGCTATATCAGGCATTGTACTGTAAATTTGAGAAAGACTCTCCGAAAGAGCTCATCAATCTCGCTTCCGCAGAATACAGCAAAGCAGTACTTCCTTATCTGACAGAAGACGTACACTGCGTCACCTGCGTTTTCGGCGAGTTCGTTCAGGGAAAAGTAAAGGTGAAAGCCACGCTCGCGAAAATGGCGCGGGGAGAAATGGTCCGCTGGATGGCAGAACACCAGATTCAGACTGCAGAAGATCTGAAACAGTTCACCGGACTTGGATTTGCTTTCGAAGAGTCTCTATCTTCCGGGACAGAATATGTGTTCCTAAAAAAGGATATCTGCCCGGAAGATTAGGCTTTTCTTATTCTGCCTTCATTTCCCGGATCTCTCCGCACGCGATCATAGCGCCGGAGTTTCCGGAAGGCTGGGTTGTCATATCATCCGGATGTGCGTGTATGATAACCGCTCTTCCGATCACATCCTCGGGATGAAACCGGTCTGTGTAAAAGATCAAAAATGCATTTCCGTCATTTGCCAGAAGTGAAGGCATATCTTCTGCATGCTGCGGGTGCATGGCATTTGTCGGATTGTAGTGTCCGTCCGCCTGTGCAAAGGATTCCGCTTTTGTTCCCTGACAGGTTCCCTCATGAATATGAAATCCGTGAAACGCATTTCCGTCAGGCAGATTGCGGATATCGGCTGCCACGATCGTTCCATTGTGAACTCCGAAAAAATATACCATTCCCCGGATTTTTGGAAATTCCGGGCTTCCTTTGATCTCTGCAGCGGCATCCGGAATGGTCTGTATCTCTGAAAACATCTTACCACCTCCCGGATTACCATATGCAGTTTTTGAAAAATTGTTATTCCTGATGCGCTCTCCATGCTTCTTTCAGAATCTTTGGATCTTCAAGAAGACCAAGCGCCCCTTTCGCCATACATTCTGCCACATACAGCATTCCCTTCTGCCCGATGCTCATTCCGGACTGTGCGGCTGCACTCCAGTGATGCAGCGGTGTACCCTTACACATCGTAGCAGCACTGAGCATCACAGTCGGCACGGTATGACTGACTTCCGACACATCCGTTCCGATCGCCAGCAAAACAGGTTGATCTTCCAACGGTTCCAGACCTCCAAAATAATTTCCGTCATTGATCAATCCCGCTTCTTTTGTGATGGTTTCTGCAAACTGCAGTTCTTCTTTTGTATATTCCGGGAGTGAAGTTTCTGTCATCGCCTGATAAAAGGCTTCTGCCAGCGGACGGTTCACTTTCATTTCCTGATTGCTCGTCACAAGCTCGATCTCCACTCTCGTTCCGGTCATCAAAGCCGCACCCTTCGCACAGTCATCCACTCTGTTCGATGCATCCTCTGTCCTGGAACGTTTGGATGAACGGATAAAGTAATTCGTAGAAGCAAAATCCGGCACGATATTCGCCGGTCCGTCTGTGTTCGTATATGTATAATGAATCCGAACATCATCCGCCACATGTTCCCGTAAATAATTCACTCCCACATTCATCAGTTCTGCCGCATCCAGTGCACTTCTGCCAAGCTCCGGATGTTTGGACGCATGTGCTTTGACTCCGTAAAATTTGTAATTCTTCATGTCCTGCGCCTGCCAGATATCATAACTCACCCGATTCCGGTCAAAAGGATGCCAGGTGATCGCCGCATCCAGATCATCAAACACCCCCGCTTCATTCATCTGGATCTTTCCGATGATGATTTCTTCTGCCGGACAGCCATATACCCGGATTGTTCCGGAAAGCTGCGCTTTTTCCATCCGCTCTTTCAAGGCACAGGCTGCCCCTGCGCAGGCTGTGCCAAGCAGATTGTGTCCGCATCCGTGCCCCGGCGTTTTCAGCGGCTGATACGTGCAGACCGGCTCCTGGCCAAGACCCGGAAGAGCGTCATACTCTGCCAGAAATCCAAGTATCGGTTTTCCTGTTCCCCACTCTGCAACAAATGCGGTCTGAAGCCCTGCGATTCCTTTTGTGATACGAAATCCTTTTTCTTCCAGATAGTCAGAAAGACAGGCTGAAGATACGACTTCTTCTTTGGAAAGTTCTGGATGCCGAAAAATGTAATCTGCTGTGTTAACCAGTTCTTCTGTGTGTTCCTGTATCCATGTGTGAATATGATCTGCTGTATTTGCGTCTTTTTCCTCGCCTGTCCATACCCCAAGTCCGCTCCCAAGCTTCTCCCCGGATAGCAGATATTTTCTGGCTGCTCTCTGCAGGCTGGTGTCCTCTGCATAGTTTCGGGGATCCGTCTCCAATTCTCCGAAAATCCTCTCTTCTGCCTCTCTCCCCTCAAAATCAACCGCAACAATATGAAACAATGTCTGGAGCTGCAAAATATTAGATTCCGGCTTCATAATTTCTTTGAGCCCCGGATATAAAAGCCAGGAATGACAAAGATATACCTGCTTCTCCTTCCAGAATTGTTCTGCCTGACGAAATGAATCCAGACAGGCATCAAGCTCCAGCTTCTCTCCCTGCGGGATATGCACGCTGATCACGGGATCTCCTTTGTGAACCGATATCCCGTCTGTCTGTATCTCCCATAAAGACGGGATCCTCTCAAATTCCAGACGCCCAAGCCGAAACAGACTCATATCCAGATGTCTGCAAAACCAGTCGTACTGCGCAATCCCATATTCTCCATACGCTTTATAACAATTTTCACACCACAATGTCAGATCATAAAACGTATCCCGGTAAACCCGTCTGGAAATCCCCTGTTCACAATACCGATCATAAACCTCACAGGCCATTTTTGAAAAACAATATAAAAATACCAGCCGGAAATCTTCTCTTTTTTTCACTGCTTCATAAAACAAATTCACATCTCTGAGAAATAACTCCCGCAGCTTCTCATATTCCCCTTCTGTGATCTCCAGCTTTTCAAGCTGCCGCACAGCGTCCGGCATCAGGGATATTTCCTCCCAAAATTCCAATAATTTCATTGTGCACCTCCGTTTTTTGTTTTCCTCTGTTGATTCTATCTGTCAGCATACTTCATTCTTGTGGTATTTGCAATTCGTTTTACGTCTTCCCTTTCTCAATCAGATATATATACAACATTTTGCACATAATCATAGAAAAATCTACTAAAAAAATTGTATAATATATAAAAGTTTATGAAAGAGAGGATTCACTATGAAGCAAAATAATATGTTAGCAATGATCCTGGCGGGCGGACGAGGCACCCGCCTGCATGACCTGACAAATAAAGTGGCAAAACCCGCGGTTTCATACGGCGGAAAATACCGTATCATCGATTTTCCACTCTCCAACTGCGCCAACAGTGGAATTGATATTGTCGGTGTGCTCACGCAGTATGAATCGATCTTGCTGAACAGCTACGTTGCGGCAGGCAGACGCTGGGGACTGGATGCCAAAGACAGTGGAGTCTATGTACTGCCTCCACGTGAGAAAGCAGATTCCAATCTGGATGTATATCGGGGGACTGCAGATGCGATTTCCCAGAACATCGATTTTATTGACACCTACGCTCCGGAATATATTCTGATCCTGTCCGGTGATCATATTTATAAGATGAATTATGATGCCATGCTAAATTATCACAAAACCTGCGGTGCAGATGCCACGATTGCTGTGATCGAAGTACCGATCAAAGAAGCAAGCCGGTTCGGGATTATGAATACCGATTCTACAGGACGTATCGTAGAGTTCGAAGAAAAACCGGAACACCCAAAAAGTAATCTGGCATCCATGGGGATTTACATTTTTAACTGGAAGCTGCTTCGCAAAATGCTGCTGACAGATATGAAAAATCCGGATTCCAACCACGATTTCGGAAAAGATATCATTCCTACGCTGTTAAATGATGGGAAAGATCTTTATGCCTATAAATTTGAGGGCTACTGGAAAGATGTTGGAACAATCGACTCTCTCTGGGAAGCAAATATGGATCTTCTGGACAAAAATAATGCTTTGGATCTCAACGATCCCGCATGGAAGATCTATACGGAAGATCCGACAACACCTCCTCATTATATCGGACCAAACGCCGATATTAAACGCTCTTTCATTACCCAGGGCTGCATGATCGACGGTGAAGTCAAAAACTCCGTGTTATTTACCAGTGCCAAGATCGATACCGGCGCCAGAGTCATTGACAGTGTACTCATGCCGGGAGTGATTGTCGAAGCAGGAGCTGTCGTACAGCGCGCCCTGGTCGCTGACGGAGTGCGGATCGGGAAAAATGCCGTAGTAGGCAGTCCGGACAGCGAACATATCGAACTTGTTGCAAAACGTGTGAAAGGAGCAGAATAATATGAGCAAGGCATTAGGAATCATCAACTTTTCCGGAAACCACATCTGGGTAAAAGGACTGCAGTCTTACCGTCCGATCGGTGCCATGTCCTTCCTCGGAAGATACCGTGTCATCGATTTTTCGCTTTCCAATATGAGCAACAGCGGCATTGACCAGATTCAGGTGTATATTAATCAAAAGCCCCGTTCTCTTACCGAACATATCGGAACCGGAAGACATTACAATATCAACTCCAAACGTGGAAAAGTCCGAATCCTCTTTTCTGAAAACGGGATTGAAAACAGCATTTATGACAACGAAATTGCAGCTTACATAGAAAACATAGAGTGTATTGAAAATACACCTTGCCCGTACGTGATCATTGCCCCGAGTTACATGGTATACTCCATGAACTTTGATTCACTGTTACAGAGCCATATCGACTCCGAAGCGGATATTACGCTGCTGTATCATTCTGTTGACAATGCAAAGGATCACTTCTTAAACTGTGATCTTCTGAATCTGAACCGCCAGAAAGGTGTTCTCTCGATTGAAAAAAACAGAGGAAATGCAAAAAACAGAAATATCTTCATGGATACTTATGTAATGAAAAAAGAACTGTTTATCGACCTGATCAAAAAAGGGCATGATATGTCCTCTATGTACACACTGCCCCAAGTCATCAATATAGAATGCAGCGAACTGGATATCCGCGGAGTTTCCCACCGTGGCTTCTTTGCCGCCATTACAGATTTGAAAAGCTATTACGAAGCGAATCTTTCCCTGCTCGATTTTAAATCCGCCTTCAGTCTGTTTGATGATAACTGGCCGATCTATACAAAAACGACAGATTCCTGTCCGACTCAATATTTTGAGACTGCAAATGTAAAAACCTCTTTCGTATCCAACGGATGCCTGATCGAAGGCACTGTGGAAAACTCTGTGATCGGACGTGGATGCATGATTAAAAAAGGTGCTGTTGTAAGGAATACCGTTCTCCTTCCGGGCGCTTATGTAGGAGAAGACGTTCATGTGGAAAATCAGGTGGTAGACAAGCGTGCAAAGCTCTTACACGCCAAAGAAATTATTGCAAATGTAGACAATCCGGGATATATCAAGAGGAATGATACCGTATAAAGTAAAGCAGGATGCTTAAGGATTTATTCCTTGTCATCCTGCCTTATTTTTCTTTATCAAAAAATAATCTGAATTCCATTCGGTTGTAAAATTAAATCTGCAAGTTTTTCGCTGTCCAGAGAAATATGCAGAAAATTTCTGCCGGGAACTTTTATGTGATTATCTCACTCCAAACTGATATATTGTCGTGGTGTCGTATTTTTCTCCTTTTTTCAGTACCGGTGACGGGAAGCTTTCCTCATTCGCCGCATTCGGATAATACTGTGTCTCCAGACAGAAGCCGGAGTTATCGTGGTAGATCATGTTGCGTTTTCCTCTGACTCCCTCCAGGAAGTTTCCGGTATAGAACTGCACACCCGGAAGATCCGTATATACTTTCATGGTAATTCCGGACTGCTCTCCTTCCACCTCTGCAATCTTGCGCAGTGTCTGATCCCATCCATCGATGACAAAGTTGTGATCATATCCCTTGACCAGACGCATCTGATGATAGTCGGATGCCAGCTCTTCTCCGATCACTTTTCCTTTTGTGAAATCCATCGGTGTACCTTCCACCGGCCAAATCTCTCCTGTCGGAATCGAACCGGTCTCTTTTACCGGTGTAAACGAAGATGCCTGCAGTCTTATCCAGTGACGTCTTACGCTGCCGCAGTTATGTCCATTCAGGTTAAAGTAAGTGTGGTTCGTCATATTCACGATCGTTGTCTGATCAGATTCTCCTTCATAGTGGATCTTCAACTCATTTTGATCTGTCAGGGTATAGGTCACGGTAATCGAGAAGTTCCCCGGATATCCCTGGTCTCCATCCGGGCTGTCCAGATGAAAAGAAACACTGTCTTCCTCCTCTTTCACACAATCCCAGAGGCGGAACGCATAACTGTCCGGTCCACTGTGCAGGTTATTCTCTCCCTCATTTTTCGGAAGGTGATACTCTGTCCCATCCAGCACAAATCCGGCGCCTTCTGTCCGGTTTGCCCCCCGTCCGACTGCTGCCCCGAAGAAAGTTCCGTTCTCTTCATAATCCGATACTTTGTCATATCCAAGCACAATATCCTTGCGCTCTCCCGCAAAATCTTTCATCTCCACGGATACGATTGCCGCTCCGAGACTGCTGATCTTCACACGCATTCCCCGAATGTTGCGCAGCGTATAGGCAGTTACTTCTCTTCCATCTTTTGTGGTTCCAAATATTGTTTTTTCGATACTCATAAGCTCTCCTGTCCGGCATCTTTTCTCTTCCCCAATGCCTGTCCTGTTTACTTCATATTGTAGCTCTGTTTTGCCTGCTCCGCAAACACTTTTTCAGGAAAGTGGAATCAGGATCCGCAGTTCAAACCAGTTCTTTTTCAAATCCGTTGTCACAGAACCTCCGTATTTTGCCGCAGTGCTTTTGATACTCTTCATGCCAAACCCATGAAAGCGCCGGTCTTTCTTTGTAGTGACCGGAATTCCATTTTCAAACTGTAACGACTCCTCACAATAATTTTCACACCGGATCCTGAGAAAATTTTTCTGCTTTGCAACGGACAGATGGATCAGCCGTTTTTCCTGTTCCCTCAACTTTTCCACACTTTCGATCGCATTATCCAAAATATTGCCAAATAACGCACTGATGTCCATATCTTCCATAAAATTTAATACACTTCCATCCGCCACACATGTCAGCCCAATCCCATTATTCTGACAATACAGGCTTTTGCTCGTAAGAACCGCATCCAGCACCTTATTACCAGTCTTGTTCTGCGCCTCATAAATCTTAATTTCCTTTTCCATCTTTTCCAGATACTCTACCGATTTCTGACTGCCAGCCTCGGATTTTAAAAGTGCGATCTGATGCTTCAGGTCATGATACTTCTGATTAACAATCTCTATGCTCTCCTGAGAAAGCTGATAGTTCTTATATTGCATCTGCAAAATATTCTGCAGCGTATCCACCTCAAATTTCATCTGCAGTTCCCGCACCTGAATATGGTACGCATATAGAACTGCCATTCCGCTTAGATCCACAAGCGTTCGGATGATAAACATCTCTGCCGCAAACTGACTGCTGAACGGAGTATCCTTATCAATATAACTCAGATTACTGACCGCAAATACTGCCGCCGTAATAATCAGAACCGTGAAAAACTCCCTTCGGTTGATATGCATCTCTTTGCCGCCCTTTTGCAAATACTTTTCCAGCAGATATAAAATTCCAAATATCACTGCATACACGATCACAAGGAGCACCCACTGGACACTTTTCACATGATTGATCTGAAATGTCTTCACTGCATAATAATAAATCTGCCAGCCGAAAGATGCGGCAAATTCTCCACTGATAAACGCTCGCGCGCAATAATAGCCAGCCTCGGCAAGTGAAAACTGACAGCACCGGTAAATATAAATCAAAAACAGGGAAACTGAAACCAGCATACACGGAAGGAACAAACTGGTCCTCACCCCGTCCGTAACTTCCATAAATCCCACGATCGCCGCCAGAAATACCAGATGTGTCACATACCGTTTTACACCCCGGATCCGTTTCTCATTCGTGCATGTCACAATGAACGCTGCCAGCCAGTATGCCAGCGAATAATAATATCCCGGAGTATTGATCATTTCCTGCACACTCATCTATTTTCCCACCTCATTCATAAAATCATTGAGCGCATTTAAAAATGCCTTCTTTCTTGCGCGGCTTACCTGAATACAGTCTCCATTCACGGTGATGTCACTCCCCTGAAAATTTTCCACAAAATCCAGATTCACCAGATAACACCGGTTACACCGGAAAAACCGCTCCTCTTTCATACCATCCGCCAGACTTTCCTCTGCATCCCGCATCGTGCCTTTTGTTCTGTAATCCTGCCCGACTGTGTGATAGATCAGATCATGATCCTGCACTTCCACATAGCAAATCTCCGAAAGATCCAACTTCATCATACCGCCCTTCACTGCAATCGTCAGATATTTCTTCTCCCGCTTTTTCAGTCTCGTCAGTGCACGGTCGATCCGCTGCGTAAACGCAAAATAAGAAACTGGTTTTAATACATAGTCCAGGGCATCCACCCGGTATCCCTGTATCGCATACTGCGGCATATTTGTAATAAAAATAATCACAACTTCGGTATCCATCTTCCGGATTTCTTCTGCAGCCGACATGCCGTCCATAAATTTCATTTCCACATCCATAAGGATAATATCGTAGTCTGCCCGATACTCTGTTACAATATCTTCCCCATCCGAAAATGTCTGTACGCTGATCCTCTCTTTACTCTCCTTCTCGTATTCTTTCAAGTAAGAAAGCAGCTGCTCTGCATACGCCGGATCATCTTCTACCAGTGCAATTCGAATCATTGTTTCGTCTCCTCTCAACTGTTTTTTCTTAGTATACCAAGCCTGTTTTCAAACGTCAAAATAAGGGTGCCTGTAATAAGACACCCTTCACTCTTCTCTATTTTTCCTCTCTTACTGTTCTGAAAAATGAAGAGATAATCGTCATGATAACTGCTGCCAGAGTACATCCCATTCCGATGATCGCACTGGACAAATCCGCCATAGTCTGCGCATTTCTTTCAAATGATAAAATAGTCGCAATGCTGTTCACTCTCAGGCGGACAAAAAATACAAATCCTGCCATCAAAAGCACTCCCGCCAGAATCGGAAGAATATCCAGTACCGGCATTTCCGGCGACTTTTCCTGTCCGGCCACAAAAAGAATTTCCAGAACCACTCCTGCCACAAGACATCCTACAACTCCCCAGCTGATTCCAAGTTTGAAAAAATATGCCGTGTTGCAGTTGATCACATAAAATACGATTCCTGCTGTTCCGAGAATTAGTGCAAGCAGCATCAGATAAAAGCCTGCAGCCTGTTTTTTGATAAAATTCATAACATACCCTCCCTTAACTGTTTTTACGTCTCTTGGCATCTCTTATATACATCGCAGCTGCTGCCAGTGTAAGCAGAGCCAACACTGCCGATGTTGCTGTCAATGCATTATCATACCATGTACGCACATCCTTAATCTGTGAAGTCTCATTCAATCCATCCATTGCGTTGGAATTTGCAAGCGCATAATTCTGCCACATCATAACATTTTTCAGATCCTGCATCATAGACGCATCTTTGCTGACCGCCTCTGTGGTCCAGTAATTCCATTTTGCTGTTACAGCTTCCATATTACTGTCACCAGTATTGCAAGTCATCGTTACACCACAGTGTACCGCTTCTTTTAACACACTGTAGTTTGCATCCTGGATAAAGTCTTCTGACATCAGCCCCTGGAATCCCCATTCTTTGCGGAGAATATTCATCAGCAGACCATAATGTGCATTCCCTGCAGTACATCCGATTCTGTTAAATGTTGTCATCATACCAAGTGTCTGTGCATCTTCCACACTTGCCTGTGTTCCACGCAGTTCATTCTCACGTGCTTTCTGCTCTGTCATAAATGTTGCAATACCGGAACGGTTGATCTCTGTATCATTGAATGCAAAATGTTTCGGCGCTATGATACATCCGTATTCTTTTCCTGCTGCAATGTAAGCTGCTGCCTGATATGCTGTCAAAATCGCATCTTCAGAATAATACTCATGGTTTCTTGCATTGTAAGGTGTACGGTGAAGGTTCGTTCCTGCACCCCAGAGGATTGGAAGATTTGACCAGATGGAATAATTTCCGGTCACAGCTCCGTACTCTGCAGCCATCTCTTTACTAAATGTCTGCGCAATCACTGTTTCATTACTCATTGTTCCGAATTTGTAATTCAGATTCTTGTCATCCGGATCGATGACATACGGATCTGCGGAATCTGTATCTGTATTTGCGTACTGTCCCAATGTATAAGAATTAAATCCGTTCGGTCCGTCATTCTGTACTGCCTCCGGAGACACGATCGATACAATTGATTTTGTACTGGTTCCACCAAATCCAGTACGGATCATCGCTTCTTCCAGTGTGATCTGATCAATCAAATCTGTCCATTTTTCATTTGTCAAGTCCGTCTCACCTTTCAGGCTTGCAAGTGTCAGCCCATTGTCCTCGCCAAATGTAACTTCATCCGGATTTCCCTGTTCCTTGATATCTACCAGATCATTTTTCATCACTTCGATCATTTCATCTGTCGCTGTCAGATCCTTGTATGTTTTTGGCCATGTTGCCTTCCAGTCACTTCTTGATAAGTATGTTACTGTATCTGGCATATAGTAGTTCAAATCCATGTCCTGAAGCTGATTTTCTACCGCTGTTCCGTTTTTCGAATACGCAAATGTCTCAGAGTCGAATGTATCCAGTGTCCATTTCTTCACATTTGCTGCATTTCCTGCATCCGTCATTCCGTTCGCCTTTGTCATACCCTGTGCTGCCAGCACATTGTTGACCGCCTCATGAGAACCATTTCCGACTGTAAAATAATAGTCTCCTGCATCCAGGATCCAGTTTCCTTTTGTTCCTGCCGCATTGTCACATGTGCTGTCCCAGCTTGCCATATCCTGCGCATCTGCTGTAATCTCGACAGTAACAGATTCTCCCGGCTGCAGCACACCTGTTTTTTCATAATCCAGAAGCTGTACCGCTGCTTTTTCTACCGCATGTTCTTTATCATATTCCGTATACGGAAGAGACGTATACAACTGTACCACATCTTTTCCTGCCACATCTCCAGTATTTTTTACAGTTACTTTGGCTGTCACTGTCTTATCTTCCAGATTCACATCCAGACTGTCCAGAGTCTGAGAAAATGTTGTATAAGACAGTCCGTATCCAAATGGATACGAAACTTCATCTTCATAGTTCCATGCTTTTCCATTGGAACTTCCGGTCTTGTCAGAAGCATTTCCCTGTCCCAATACTGTATCCGCATATCTTGTCTCGTAATATTTATATCCTGTATAGATCCCTTCTGCTTCTACAATCTCGGAATTGATGGAATATGCAGAATCCGCATTTGTCCACTCATAGTTCCCATAATTCTGCGCTGCAGGAGAGCTTGAGTTATCCACTGCATAAGTATCCGCAAGATGTCCGGACGGATTCACCTCTCCACTGAGTACATCTGCTACACCATAGAAGCCATAACCTCCCGGAAGTCCGACTTCCAAAATCGCATCTACGCCTGTATTGTTTTTGATCTCTTCAATTTCCATGGCACTCGCATTATTCAGCATCACGATCAATTTTCCATTGTTTCCTTTTTTGCATTGACTGCTTCATCGATGATTGCACGCTCTGTGTCAGAGAGTCCCAGCGGATCCGCCTGATTCAGATCCTGTTCTGGATTCACCCCATCTTCTCCCGGTGTATAGTTGGCATTTTCTCCTGCTGCACGGGCAAGTGTCACAATCATGACATTGTAATCCGTCATACTCTTTTTCCAATTTGGTTCTGCCTCATCCAGCGTTGCTGTCTCAGGTTCCAAACTGGTAAATACTCCAGTTGTAGCCGGTGCTGTTGCACGATAATAGGTTGTCACACCCCATGGAAGAACTGCCTCTGATTTAAATTCTTCCTTTAACCCCTGATACATCTTTTTTAATGTCGGATTCATCTCAAATCCCTTGGATTCAAACGCTTCCAGCATATCTACCGTATCTGCATCCGTTCCCTTATTTTCACTGAGAGTACTTCCAAAATCGCCTCCTTGTACCGGATAATAACTGCTGAATCCAAGTAAAGAGATTTTCTGCGTTTCCTCCTTGGAAAGCGGCAACGCTGCATTCTCATTTTTCAACAAAACAGAGCCCTCTTCATTCATGCGTTCTCCCAGATCTTCAATGGAATCCAGAAGCTCTGTTGTTGAGCTGTAATCCGACTGAAATGTGTAATCCTCTGCACTTACATCTTCAGTCACCATTTTTGTACTCTGAGTGCCCAGAAACTTGTCAATGTCCGTACGAAACCCGTCTATCACCAGAGTCGCTGACATAGACAGCGTCAGTAAAGATGCTGTTGCCGTAATTACACCGCGCCAGATGCGGCGTTTTGATTTTGTTTGTTTTTCCCGTTTCTCGCTCATAACGTTCCTCCTCTTTGACTCTTTATGAGAACTGGCTTTTTTGTTTTTTTCGAGCCTTCGCTTCTGCTTTTGCTCTCTTCTCTGCCAGTTTCTTCTGATAGCTTGCTTCCTGCATTTCAAAATCCAGGCCTTTTTTCTTACAATATGCTTTGAGTTCTTCGATTCTCGCCTCTTCTGCCATGCGCTCCGCCTCTTCCTGTTCCATGCGAAGTCTTTCTGCTGGTTCGATCCACACTCCTCCGGCTTCTAACACCGCTTTTTTCTGATGCTGCAGAATCGTCTTCTGATCTTCCTCAATATGCTTTTCTACTTTTAAGAAACACATCAGGATTACGATCACCGCATAACAGATGATCTCTGCCCCCAGATAACACAACGCCAGCATGGACTGCACGCCTCCGTTCTGAACTGACGCAGAGGCATCATATCCGGTGGCTGTAAGCAATGCATTGATCAGACCATTCCCCAGTCCTGTCATTCCCACCATGATCGCTCCGTACACAGACATCGTAAATCCATCACTTCGAAATCCATTTTTTGCCTCCAGATGGTCCAGTACATCAGACAAAAGAGCCAGTGTCACATACATTGCAGGAATCGAACCGATTCCTTTTAAGATCACACCAATACATACAATGGTAAAATTGTGAATATCCAGAAAGCTGACCAGACCTCCCACAACCGAAATTGCCAGACCAATAGTCACTGCTTTTTGTTTTCCCAGTTTATTTGCGATCGGCCACGCCAGAACCATTCCGATTGCTGTCGGAAGTCCTCCGATCAGCCCCAATGTTCCCATTGCCGTTCCCGCAGCCGCTTCACTTGTGATTCCGTCAAACATCCAGCGGGAGTAATAACTCATGGAACCGTTCTTTACCAGACCTCCAAACTGGAACAGCAGAAAATATAAGATAATGATCCACCAGTAACCGTTTGACACACAGGCTTTGAGCTGTTTCATCATCGGAAGCTTTTCTTCTTTGATCGCCAGCTTCATATTTTCTTCTGTCACTCGCTCCCGTGTGAAATAATATTCCAGCAAGATCGCCAGAAATGTCACAACACATAATACGATCATCACGAGCCGCCAGTTCTGATAACTCTGTGCGGTATCAATAGCGCCGTCTTTTTCCACAAAGAGAAAACTCTGCAGCAGCATCGGCACTAAAATACTTGCCCCGATTCCTACAGCAGCCACACCGGATGCATTGGAAAATGTTGCCAACATTCCCCGGTGATCGGAGTTTCTCGTAGACAGGGCCACCATAGAGCTGTGCGCTGTGTAGAAAAACGGATACGCTACTGCATAGTAAAAGTTATAGGACAGCGCGATCCAGATCATCTGAGTCGATGGACTCCCATTTTGAGGTGTTAAAAACAACAGCGCGATCGCAATTGTCACAAGGGGCGCCGACAGCAGCATATACGGTCTCGCCTTCCCCTGAGATGTTCTGGTATTATCAATCAGACGCCCTACCAGAAGATTTCCAAGAATCACAAAAATGACAGAAACCATCGGAAGAACCGCTGAAAAAATCCCAAATTTTGCCGTATCCGTCCATCCAAGCACATCCGAATAGTAGCGGTTTAAATACGCCCCGAAGATTGCATTTTGAAATAAATGCGCAAAACGGACCGAGAAAATACCCCAGTATCATTTCTTTTCGGCTTTACATTTGCCGAAGTGATTTTTTGTCCGCATCAGCGGGTTGTCAAAAAACTGATTCTTTTCCATTTCGGTCATTCCTTTCCCTGATTGCTTCTTTTAACGTATAAGTACCACTTCCCAATACCTTCTGTGTATTTCCCGGCATCACCAGTGTACATGTTGTTCCGACCGGAACCTGCACCTGGATCGTAAACATTCCATCTTCAATCTTCCACTCACTGGAAACTGTTCCATAGGCTGTGTTGACACTTCCCTTTGCCCATTTCAGATTTCCTCCCGTCAGCGGCTGGATCCGGAAAGAGCGGTATCCGCCCTCTGTGGCCTCGATTCCGGCAATCCTGCGGTACAAAAAGTCTCCCACTGCACCACTTGCATAGTGATTGAAGGAAACCATACCTCCGGTCCCGTCATCTTTTCCCGTGTTGCAGGTGCCGTCCTCCCGAAGTGCATCCCATCGTTCCCAGATGGTCGTTCCTCCGACTTTCATCTCATAGAGCCAGGATGGACAGGTATCCGTAAGGAGCATTTTAAATGCCTCTTCCTCATACCCATTGTCTGCCAGCGCAAACAGAACGTACGGCGTTCCCGGAAATCCGGTCGTAATGTGATACCCGTCCTTTTTCACCAGACGCGCCAGATTTGCCGCAGTCTTCTTTTTATCCTCTCCGGAGAGCATCTGATAATACAGAGGCAGCACATATGCTGTCTGAAACTCTTTCTTTACCGTGCAGTCTGCTTTCATCAAAATTTCCCGGTATGCCTCCCCGGTCTCCTGACTGAGTTTCCGGTAATACTTTGCATCCTCTTCCTGCCCCAGAATATCCGCGATCTTTGCCAGAATCCGGCTGGAATTTGCCATACATGCGGTGGCGGTCCATTTTCCTCTTCCCATCCACTCCCACATGCCGACACCCGGTGCACACCAGTCTCCATAATGATGCAGAAGCTTCCAGATCCTGCGGTGTTTTCCCGCAGAAAACAGCTCTGCCCAGAATTTGCATGCCTTCAGATATTTTTTCATCACCGGATACATCCGCTCTAAAAGCCCTCTGTCTCCGCGAACCAGATATTCCGCCCACGGCGCCAGGATACAGACATCGCCCCAGTGATCCACCGCCATCGGGATCATGATCTCCCACTGCAGCGGTACCCGGACAAGCGGCACCGTAACCGGAATCCCGCCGCCTTTATTCTGCTCTGCCTTCACGTCCAACAGCCATTTCTCCAGAAAACGGCTGATATTAAAATTGTAAGCTGCCGTAGGCGCAAACAGTGCAATATCTCCCGTCCATCCCATTCTCTCATCTCTCTGCGGACAGTCTGTCGGGATATCCACAAAATTGGACTTTGCTCCCCAGCGAATACTGTTCTGCAGCTGGTTGATCAGTTCATTGGAGCAGGAAAAGTTTCCGTTGTCTTCCACATCCGAATAGAGTGCCAACGCGGTCAGTTCCAGTTGATCCTCTTCAATTCCACGCACACCCACATAGCGGAAGCCCATATATGTCATTTTCGGAGAATAGGTCTGCTCTCCATCTTTACAAATATAAACCGCTTCTTGCTTTGCAGTTCTTAATGGTTCTGTATACAACTCTCCGTCCATCAGAATCTCCGCGTGACGAAACTCCACTTTTTGTCCCTGTCTGCCACGAATTGCCGCGTGTATCACCCCTGCAAAATTCTGTCCGAAATCATAAATCAGCATACCGCTCTTTGCTCTTGTAATCTGTACCGGACGAAACTCTTCGTGTGCACGTACCGGCGCTCCATACTGTGCCATGATCTTTGGATGAATCTTTACCTGTTCGAAGCTTGCTTTTTTCCAGGAAATTTTCTCCAGATCCACGGTGGCATCATACACTTCCCCGTTGTAAAACTCTGTCTCTTTATAATTTCCTTCTTCCGTTACTTCCCACTCTTCATTTGTCCCGATTGTCTCTCCCGTTCCATCGGTATACAAAATCCGCAGCTCTCCAAGCAGCGCCTGTCGCTTTGCATACACTCTGTTCCGTCTTTTATAGGTGAAAGAGCCAACTGCCCAGCCACCGCCGACCACAGCAAGCAGCTCGTTTCGATCATTCAGCATATCTGTCACATCATAAGTCTGATACTGCAGCTGATTCCGGTAGGACGTAAATCCCGGTGCAAAATAATCCTGTCCGACTTTCTCTCCATTTAACAACAGCTCATAAATTCCCAGCGCCGTTACGTACAGTCTCGCACTGGCAATTTCTTTTTCACAGGAAAACCTGGTTCGAAATGTCATCGTCTTCGGAGAAATCTTCGCCTCCTTAAACCGATACTCTCCGTCCGTAATCCACCGTCCGGACCAGATTGTATCCATACGTCCCGTCTCAAATTCCGTGCTGGCCCAGGCACGCTCTCCCGCGTCATCCTCTGCTTCCACCCGCACCGCATATTTTGTAAACGGCTGTAATCTGCTACCCTCATACGGCACTGCGATCTGGCAGTCTGTTTCTTTCTTCCAGTCTCCTATCGAAATCACTGCTTTTTTCAATGTTACATTTTGTCTGTCACTTTCCAGACAATAGGAAACTCTCGGCTGCGGATTATCCGTCACACATCCTGTTTCCATATTTTCTACTGTCAGTCTGCATATTTTCAGCATTCTTCCACCTCTTCTTTATTTCTTACCGGAATCTGTAACGTACAGGCATACTTCCCGTCTGACACCTTCAGATCAACCGTGCCAGTCTTTCCGGCCCGAACCACTGCCAGAGCCTCTCCAAAATACGTATCTGTTTTCGAAGTACGATATCCGCGCTCATTGTACGGGCATCCGTTTCCAAGCCCCAGAAGCTCTCCGTTTTCTACATGCACTTCCAGCGTTCCCGCTTCAACGGTTTGACTGTCCCGGTTTTATCTGTATACTGCAGTCTCACAAAACACAGCTTTCCGGCTTCCGTCTCTTTTCTTCCGGGATTCCGGTTAAAATCGTTTCCTTCCCCGCTGTATAGAGCACATTTCTCGCAATCTCCCGGTTCTGTGCATCATAAGAAATCGCTTCAATGATTCCTTCCTCATAGATCACATCAAAGGAAGTTCTGCAGTCATTTTTCATCTTCTTACTTCCAACCGACTTTCCATTGATAAACAGCTCGACCCTGTCTGCTCTTGCATACACTTCCACCTGTGCCTTTTTCCCGGAACATCCATCCCAGGACCAGGACTCAATGGCATTGCTCATCTTCCATGCTGATGGCGAGTGCTTCTCCCCGGTGTGATTAACCGGGCAAACCGCGATCACCGGCTTTTCCATCAGTTCAAATGCCGTCTTCGTATAGGCAGCCTCGGCCAGTGGTTTTCCGGTCAGATCGATCCTTCCACTTCCTGCAGTGATCCATCCTGCTCCATGTGAGAAATCCGGCGCATAATCACTGTATTCCCACGCACCGACACCGACTTCTCCCATATAGTCCATTCCTGCCCACACAAAATCTCCGATGATCCTCGGATGTATTTTCGCCATCTCCCAGAAAGCATACGCGTCAGAACAAAATGTCTCGCTTCCCAGGATCAAACGCTTCGGATATTTTTCAGATCTTTTCCATAGCGGTAGATACCATAGTTGTATCCTGCAATATCCATATTGGCAAAAGCATCTCTTGTTTTTACATCACAGCCGTGAAGCGTTGCTCCGATCTTCATCGTCTTACTTCCAAGAATCCCTGCCAGATTATTGAAAAATTCACTTCCTACTGCCTTTTTCTTCCCGCCCGATCGGCTTGCTTCTTTCTTCGCCTTCTTGTCACTGTAAACGCCGAAGCCAATGGAACTTAAGAAGTTAAAAAGATATTGATCCCGCAGGTTACCGGTCTTGTTGCATCCAGACTGTGCAGATATTCTGTCATCTGTCCCGTGAGACGGATTCCTCTCTCCTGCGCCGTCTCAGAAACCTCATTTCCTGTAGAATATAAGATCACCGAAGGATGATTGTAATCCTTTTCGACCATATCTTTTAAATCCTGCTTCCACCATTTTGCAAAGTGATTTACATAATCATACTCCGTCTTGTGTATATACCACACATCCACGAATTCATCCATGACCAGCATCCCCCGCCTGTCACAGGCATCCAGAAGTGCTTTGGAACAAGGATTGTGGGCAGAGCGGATGGCATTGTATCCATTTTCCTTTAAAATTCGAATCTTCCGTTCCTCTGCCTCCGGATAACAGCAGGCTCCCAGCACACCGTTGTCATGGTGGATACACGCACCCCTCAGGATCACCCGTTCACCGTTCATCAAAAATCCGTTCTCTGCGCTCCACTCAATCGTACGGATTCCGAATATTTCCTCTGCTTCATCTTCTTCAAACCGCACCCTGCATGTGTATAAAAACGGAAACTCAGTACTCCACAATTTCGCATCCGGAATTTCCAGCTGCATCTGAAAATTTCCATCCGCAGACTTCTTCACGCTTGCGACCGGCTCCTGACCGGATACCAAAGACTCCCCTTCGAAAATTTCCAGTTTCAGTTCTCCCGATGCAGATGTCTCAACCTTTACATCGATCACTGCCGGATGGATACTGACTGTGGAAATCTTTACCCCATTGATGCCGATATGCTTCTTTGGCAGCATATATAACGATACAGGCCGGTATATTCCTGCTCCCGAATACCATCTGCTGTTTGGCTGATCTGCATTGCGGGCAATGACCTGTATCTGATTTTTCATTCCAAAATGAAGAAACTCATTTGCCTCTACGTAAAAATTTGTATATCCATACGGACGAAATCCTGCTCTTTTCCCGTTGAGATACACTTCTGCATTGCGGTAGACTCCCTCAAATTCAAAGACAAGTCTGAAATCCTCATATTCCTGCGGTACAGAAAATTCTTTCTCATACACATAGTCAAATCCTTCAAACCAGCCGATGTTAATGCCTCCCAGGCTCTCCTGCGTCCGCTTTTCATCCAGCATTGCATCATGAGGGATCGTAACCGGTTTTCCCTTTCCCGAATCTCCGGCGTGTCTGCATGTCCAGCCGTCATTAAATGCAATCTTTCTCATTTCTTCTTACGTCCTTTCCTTTTCCATGGCTGAATCATACCATTTTTTCGCGAACAGTAACGATTTCTTACGTGAACGGTCTGTTTTTCATCGTATTTTGCAGCCCTGTTTTTGTCTATTTTTTATAGATTTATCACTTTTTCAAGCTTCTTAACTATTGATTTTTTAGTATATTTCCTTGTTTTTTGTAATTTTTCAACAATTTTAAAGTTGTTTTTCATGGATTTAAGCCCTTATTTTTGTGTATTTTTAATAATTCAAATCAAATAGATATTCTATAGTGGCTCTGTATTGAAGTATGCTTTTTATCTTGCCAGCGTAAAATAAAAATTTTGCGACCGCCAGACACACATAAAAATATCCATGAGCAAATCAAACTAAGATTTCCCCATGGATATTTTCCCTTACTACTCTTCTGCCAAATACGGTTTTAATATTTCAATCAATTCATAAACTTTTGTTCCAGGTGCTGCTTTAGATGGTAATTTTCCCTCATTTGACGCATTCAATCTTTTTGCATTTCCTATTGCATATTCCATATACGGATGTAAGATTTCATACATATCTTTACGATTTTTCTCATACTCACCAGCGCCAATTTGTTTTAAACACTCCGTTAGCTTTGGCCAATATTCTTCTCGATGAATATCTGACTGCATATATGAAAAATGTAATAAAAACCATAATTCTATACACTGATTAGACCAAATGGCATGAAACGTTGTTTCATCATTACTATCTGTATCACAAGATTGCAAAACAGAATCTATATGATCTGCCGGAAAATCATCTGTATCATAAACAATCCAAACATGTTTGTATACATTTGAACTTTCTTCCACACGAGTTTTCGCTTTCTGAAATAAACTAATCGTATTATCACCTTCACCATATACATCTAACTTTATCTTCTCTGGATATTTCTTATTTATAACATCCTTTATTGAACCAAAATATTCAGGTTCTGTATCTGTTCCTTCTGTTACAATAAGGTGATACTCTGGCTGAATCTTGATAGCTCTATCCAATCTCTTTTTCATCCATTTTTTATCTAAATCACTTTTTTTCGGAGGTTTTAGGCTCAAATCCACTCACCCCCACTCAACATGTTCTGCAAATAAGGATCTGCACCATACCTACCTTCCAAATACTGCTTATCATATGCAGCTGTATTATTCACTCTTTCATTGTCTTCCCGTCTAATTTCATACAAGGAATAAACTTGGCTGCTATGGTTTTCATCCAAAGCTGCAAACCATATTTCATCTCTTCTGAATACTGTGTTTTTCATTGTAGCAATATCATGAGACGTAAATAAAAGCTGAGCTCCATATTTATTGATTTTTTTATTCTTAAACATAGATATTACGTATCGCAAAAGCTTAGGATGCAGCTTTGCATCTAACTCATCAATAATTACCAGACGTCCTTCCTGTAATGCTACAAGTATAACCGGAAGCGCTGCAATCAACTTTCTTGTTCCATCAGATTCATGATTAAACGGCAATTCATATTTCTTACCCGAAATTGTTCGTACAGTATATAACTGCTCTTCCTTTTCATCATATCTATAATCCTCTACATCAATGCCCATTTCGTTCAGCAACATAATAATCTGATTCTTTGTCTGTTCATTATCAGATACCATAATCTGCAATTCTGCAACAGGGTTCGCATAATTACGAATGATACATGACTCAAACCACTCTTGAACCTCTGTTATCACAGGTATATTATAATTAATTGCCAAAAAAGATAAAAATGGCATTTTCTCATTCACTTTGGTATTTACATTCTCTTTACTTAAAATAGTTCCTAAAGTAAGCTCTTCGCCGTCACGATAAAAATATGTGCAGGTTTTTTTGCCTCCTATTGTTTTCCGATCCAATGTTTCTGCTGATATTTCATCTTTTAAAACAGCTAAATAGTAACGGTACTCATATTTTCTGTACGAAAGAAAATTTCAAACTCAGTAGGCTCATCTTTCGATTCACTATCAAATAAAAAAGGCTCTGCGACAACCTTTTGCTGCATAATGACCCTCTTTCTAGTACTTCCTAAATCATGAATCGGTCTCACCACTGTTGTAATAAGACAAGATAACGCTCGGATCAAATTCGTCTTTCCGCCGCCATTTGGTCCATAAATAACACTCACAGGCAAAAGATCACTACACTTATCTTTCACAATCAAATTATCTTTGAATTCCGGAATTGCAGTTGCCTGCAAATCAAAAACAGTTTCATCTCTATATGACTTAAAATTCTGAAACGAAAACTGACATAGCATTTTTATCGCCTCCTTTTTACAGCCAGTATAACACTATTTTTTCCATGTTTCAATTTTTATATTCAATTTCATAAAAAATATTTTTATTTTTAATATAAAATTCGTATTTTAAGATTTTATTTTACTTCCTCAAACAAAATACGACAGAAGAGCTTCTTTTTTCGCTCTCCTATCGTATTTTATCTCTTTGTGCTCGACACTATTTTTAAAACTCAAACACTGCCACTCCATATGGCTGCAGCGGATATGCGATCGAATATTTCTGACCATCGCATTCCTGCTTCACCGGCTTATATACCTTCGGACGCTCCACACCGTTTCCACCATATTTGGGATCGTCACTGTCCAACACCAGCTTTAGCTGCTTTCTGCGCGGCACGCCCACCCGGTAATCCAGACGTTCCATCGGCGTAAAGTTGCAGACAAACAACAGATTCTTCTTATTATCCCTGGAGTGTCTCACAAAACTGAAAATACTGCGGAAGGTATCATCCTTGTTGATCCATTCAAACCCTGCCGGATCCGTATCCAGTTCATACAGCGCCTTATTGTGTCTGTACAGGTGAAGCAGATCACGATACCAGTTCTGGATCTGTTGATGCGGTTCCTCTGCAAGCAGATACCAGTCAAGCTCCCGCTCTTCGCTCCACTCCCGAAGCTGCGCAAACTCCTGTCCCATAAACAGCAGCTTTTTGCCCGGATGTCCCGTCATAAATGCATACGCCGCTTTCAGATTGGCAAACTTGTCAAAGCCAAGTCCCGGCATCTTATTGAGCATCGAGCACTTCAGATGAACCACCTCATCGTGGGACAGCACCAGGATATAATTCTCACTGTACGCATACTCCATGGAAAAGGTCATCTGATAATGCGCCCCTTTCCGGAACAGCGGATCTAATTTCATATATTCGGTAAAATCATGCATCCAGCCCATATTCCACTTCAGACTGAATCCAAGACCGTCATCCTCCGGCGCACCTGTCACCTTCGGCCACGCGGTAGATTCCTCTGCGATCATCATAGCACCTTGATTTCTTCCCAGAACCACACTGTTCAAATGCTTGAAAAACGCGATCGCTTCCAGATTCTGATTGCCGCCGTACTGGTTCGGCACCCACTGCCCGTCCTGCTTTCCATAGTCCAGATACAGCATTGATGCCACCGCATCCACACGAAGCCCGTCCACATGATAATGCTCGATCCAGAATAATGCATTGGCGATCAGGAAATTCTGCACCTCCGGCTTGCTGTAGTCGAAAATCTTCGTCCCCCAGTCCGGGTGCTCGCCCTTTCTCGGATCTGCATATTCAAATGTCGGCGTTCCGTCAAAGTCCGCCAGCCCATGCGCATCCTTTGGAAAATGCGCCGGTACCCAGTCCAGGATCACGCCGATTCCATTCCTGTGCAGATAATTGATCATATAGGCAAAATCCTGCGGTGTCCCGTAACGGGAAGTCGGCGCATAATATCCTGTCACCTGATACCCCCAGGATCCGTCAAACGGGTGCTCCGCAATCCCCATCAGCTCCACGTGGGTATACCCCATCTTCTTCACATAATCTGTAATCGAATGAGCAAATTCACGATAGGTATAAAATCCCTCATCCTCTGTGCCCGGATGACGCATCCAGGAGGCCCATATGTACCTCATAGATCGCCAGCGGATTCTCCTTTTGATCCCACTTTTTCCGCTTCTGCAGCCACTGCTCGTCCGCCACGTTCAAATTCGAAATATCGGTCACTCGGGAAGCCGTACCGGACGCCGCTCCGCATAATTTGCAAACGGATCCGCCTTTAAAAAATCCGTTCTCCTGTCTGTGTCTCGATACAGAATTTATACAATCCCCTTCCTGCGCTCCCGGCACAAAACAAGTGTAGATCCCAAGCGGCTCCTGACGATGCATCTCATTCGCCCCAAAATCCCATGCGTTAAATTCACCTACAACGGACACTCTCGCTGCATGCGGCGCCCATACTGCAAAATAGACACCTTCCTGCTTCTTCTGCACGGCCTTGTGCGCTCCCATCTTGCGGAAGATCTCATAGTGCGTGCCCTGTCCGAAAAGATACTGATCTAATTCTCCGATTTCATATGGCTGTAATTTCTTTTGTACGGTTTTCTGTCTTCCCATAATCCCACCTCACAGCTGCTGTTTTTTCGTATAGCTTCATTATACTTTATCTACTTTTAAAAAGAAAGTGAAAAACGACAGAATGCCGAAGAAATTCGGCTAACACAAAATTTCTTCGGCATATTGTACGAAAGATGTCGGATATTGTTACTGACCGCCTAAAACCTGCTGCATCTTCTGTGAAATCGTCGCAACAGTCGCTTCATCCGGCCACATCACATATAACGGCTGAGATCCGGAAGAAAAGCATGCCTGCGTATCTCCTGTTCCCACAGCTGCTGTCGATTCAATCTGCCAGCTTGCACCTTCTGAAAGCTGCATATTGATGAATTTTGCCATCTCATCACTTGTCATATTGGTCTCAACACTGTCAGACACACTTGATATAATGGATGAGGCATTTAACAGAATCGCCGGACTCATGGCTTTATTCAAAATAGCTGTCAGAACAGCCTCCTGATTTCTTCCTCGCTGGTTATCCCCATCCTGAAAACTGTATCGCTCTCTTGAAAATGCCAGCGCTGCTTTCCCATCCAGATGGTTGACACCCTTGTTAAATTGATATCCTCCGGCCGTAAACTCATACTCTGAATTCACATCCACACCTCCGAGTGCGTCTACGATCGTCATCAGCGATGTAAAGTTTACTCTTGCATAATAAGAAAGGTCAATTCCATACAGATTCTCCAGCGTCTCCATCGATTTATCTACTCCGTAAATTCCTGCATGAGTCAGCTTATCTCTCTGCTCTCCGGAAACTCCCGGTATCGTAACATAATAATCTCGCGGAGTGGATGTAAGCAGGATCTTATGTGTATTCGGATTCACTGTCATAATAATATTCACATCACTGCGGCTTGTCGTTGAAATTGCACCTGAAACGTCAATTCCGCTGATATACACATTAAACGGCTCTTCCATATTTTTTCTTCTTCCTGAACAATCTCTGTCTTAATACCATACTGGTATAACACTTTCACCTGAGAGGAATAATCTTCAATACTCTCTTCAATCACACTTGCCAGTGCCTCATTATAAATCGCTGCGTCGATCCGTCCCCAGAGAAGTGCCTCTGCCTCTTCCTGAATTGTAGAATATTCTTCCACTTTCACGGTTCTTCCCACATTTTTCTCTACATCTTCCAGCATCTTGTCTGTATTCTCAACATCAACACTTGTCTGGATTCCATAGCGATAATCTTTTGCATCTTCCAATGTCTTGGCCGAGTCATCTGCCCGGACAACAACAACCATACTGTCTGTCTTATACGTAGCTCCCCCTACTTGAACCAACAGCTTGTCTGCTTTATAAATCGAAAAAATACCACCGACCAGAATCAGATCCACCAGGATACTGATCACAAGTCCAACTATATATTTCTTTCCCCTCAAAAACTGTAAACCAAACGCAATTCCAAAAAACACCAAAAGGCCTGCCCCAATCGGCACCAGATATTTTCCCGGAATCATTCCGTTCTCTCTTGCCAGTACCAAAAATAAGACAGACAATACCAATTGAACGAATACAATACTCATTCCGCCTACATGGTAACTACTTTTTGCTTCTGTTCGTTTGTTTTCCATCCTGTAACACTCCTTCTAGTGTACTGTCAAAGTCAAAACCTGCGGATCTGACTGGTTTCCTGCACTGTCCGTCACAAAATACGTCAGCTGGTAGCTTCCCGGCTTGGAAATATCATATGCACCTTCCACCGCAATAGATGCAGATAACACATCTGCTGTATCCACATCATCAACAACTCCCTGTACATATGAAAGCGGATCAAACGGTCCTCCTGCCGGAATATCCGCAGTACCTGTGGTCAGCTGTATCACAGGGCGCTCCCCGTTTGGAGCCAGCGGCTGTGCAGCTGCTTCCGCTGCCGGTGCCGTTTCCTGCGGAGGCTGTTCCGCAGGCTGTTGTCCTGCCGGAAAATACTCTACCTCTTTTGTAGCTGTTCCTACGTTCTGACTTTTATCCAATACCCCATAATATACAATTGCTTTGTTCTCACTGATCGGAACCACTTTTTCCACAAAGATATCCTTTGTAAGATCCCCATCTTCTTTGTCCGTTGCTGTCACTCCTGTCAGCAATCCTTCTGTCCCTTCTCCTTCTGTGTACGTAAGTGCATCCTCACTTACCGTAATAACAGGATCCGTTCTATCCTGCTTTGAACTTACGTATGCTACGGCAACTCCCAATACCACACATACGCCCGCCAATATAGCCCCCACAAATCCTCGTTTCATGACCGCTTTCCTTTTCTATTTTTCTCCATATTTACCGTAATATTTTCCATAATACTTGCCATAATATTTGTTCTGGCTCATATCCACTTTATTCAGTACCACGCCCAAAATCGGACACTCAGAACGCTCCAGCTGTTCCTTTACTACTCTGGCAAATTTATGACTGATCGCATTGGCTGAGATAACCAGAACGGAAGCATCACACACTCTCGCTATGATCGCTGAATCAATGACACTTCCAAGCGGTGGGGCATCGATGATAATATAGTCATACACCTTTCTTCCGCTGGAGATTAAATTTCCAAATCGCTCCTGCCCTAACAGCTCTGCCGGGTTCGGCGGTACAATTCCTGCAAAAATAACCATCAGACCTTCTATTTGGGTCTTACATACTACATCCTCCACCTTTGCCCTTCCGGACAAAAAGTGGCTCAATCCTTTTAACTCGCCCTGTACTCTGTGACGCCCTGCCAAAACAGATTTACGCAGATCCGCATCAATAAAGAGAACTTTTTTTCCGCTTTCAGCCAGCGATGACGCAACTGAAAGAGAAACCGTACTCTTTCCCTCGTTCGGTGTACAACTGGTAAATACTAATACCTTGTTCTCCTCGCCTGAAAATTCAATGTTTGTTCTGAGATTTTTATACGCTTCATTACTTCGAAAATCTTTTTCCAGACCATTTAATACTATTTCCCGCATCTTCTTTTTCCTTCCCGCTTACTTCTTTCCATTCCTTTTTGTATATTTCCGTGCTGACAATCCCCTGACCTTCTTTGCGGCAGGTGTTCCTGATGCAATCGGAATTGATGTCAGAACTGTCAGTCCCAGATATCGTTCTACATCATCCGGTGTCTTGATCGTATCATCTAAGATATAGATCAGTACAATCGCTCCCAGCGCAAGAAATATTCCAAGAATTCCGCCTAACATGGTATTTTTCATCGTATTTGGAGAAGTCGGATTCTTTGGCAGGTTTCCTTCCTCAACCATATTGACCGCATCTGCATCCGTAATCTGCGTAATCTGAACACTTGCAGACTCACGCACTGCATCTGCTATTTCTTTTGCCAGTTTTGGGTTCTCATTTTCCACGGAAATACTCAGGATACGGGTATCTGCTGTATTGGATACCGTAATCTCCCCACTCAGCTTGTCTACGCTCATATCCAACTGCAGCTGACTGATCACCTGCTCCATAACAGAACGACTTTTGATCAGTTCCATATAGTCTTTCGTCAACTGAGAACCAGCCTGCAGATCGCTGGATGTAACCGCTGAATTGGCATCCTGTTTTGATAATACATACATCTTTGTAGTAGATGTATAAACTGGCGTCATAAACAATTTTGTCACTAAAACCGCCACTAAAGCTGCTATAATTCCGGCAAGAAGCACCAGATGCAGTTTTTTGAACACAACCTGAAATAAGTCCATCAGATCAATTGTTATTTCCTCATTTTCCATTCCCATGTTCGTGTTATTCTGATTCATTTTCTCTTCTTTTTCTCAACAACTCTTTAGCATTGCTGAAAAATATCCTCCTCATGTATTCTTCTCCATATTTTCGTTCTACATATTCCGCTGCTTTTTTCATCTTAGGCTGCCTGTGCTCCACACCATGGGCATCTGTTCCCACACAATGTACCATATGCTCTCCCAAAAGCTGCTTTACGAACTTCTTTGCCGATCTTCCGCTGTCACCGGTGATACTTCCTGCATTCACCTGAATCCGCGTTCCCATCTCCCACAAATACCTGATCTGGTCCAAATCCTTGAACAAACATGGATAACGCTCTGCATGCGCCAGTATTACCTCATATCCGGCCATCTGTACACTTTGTATCCCCTGCTGAATATAAGAAAAACTGTCAGTAGGAGAAAACTCCAGAAGCACACATTGCCTCTTATTCATCGACAGCGCACGACCTGATTTCAATTTTTCTGCAACATCCTGCCCAAAAAAAATTTCGCTTCCTAAATATACACGAAATTTCTCATCTATCTTTTTTGCTTCTCTTCTTACTATGGTCAGTTTTTTTCTAAGTCGTTCAGGATGCTCCATTCCCCGCTTCGGGTGGTGATGAGGTGTTGCAATAATGCAACGAATGCCTTCCTGGTATGCAATCCGAAGCATCTGAACAGTCTCTTCTATACTCTGTGCTCCATCATCCACTTCAGGCAAAATATGACAGTGCATATCAATATATCCACTCATCCAAATTCCCTCTCTGCTATAAAAATTTACAGTTTCCATTTAAGATTATCACTTATGATTTTTTTTGTCAATTTTTAAAGATCCGATTTTCCGTAAACCACAGCAAAAATCACCTTTAGCAAGTATAGAAAAACAAATCGAGGAATATACTATACTATATATTCCTCAAAAATCATAATTGCCAGTGAGCAAAGGAGGGGACCAAAATGGAACGATTGATCATAGGCGGCATTGCCTTTATTTCCATAATCATAACAGAAATTATACTATACTGCCGATTAGTAATTGTATCCAAACGGGAGAAGACGATCCATCCTCCTAGCCCTCTCTCACAATCCGACACATTTCATCAAACTGATCTTCCATCTCCTGCACCAGTCTAAACTGTGTACGGGCACGGACCAGATTGTGCTCCGGATATGCGGTCTTGAAATACGTATCTCCCTGCAGAAAATCCATCAGGAACCGGATTCCGCATTCGAATGTCATCAGCCTTGCGCCCCACGGAAGACTCTCTAACTCCTCCGGTGTCAGAACATCTCTTGCCATCTCCAGATACCCTTTCACATACAGTTCATACAGATTAATATCAAAATGGACCTTGTCCAGATCACGTTCATCTTCTTCCGCCGTAGATGCGCCAAAACGAATCGAATCTCCAAAATCATTGGCTGCCAGTCCCGGCATGATCGTATCCAGATCAATAATACACAATCCCTTTCCGGACTCTGCGTCAAATAAAATATTATTCAGTTTTGTATCATTGTGTGTCACACGCAGCGGAAGAACACCTGCTTCCATCCTGCTCATCAGAGCTCCGCAGTCTTTTTCCCTTGCCAGCGCAAACTCAATCTCCGGACGGCACAGACGGGCGCGGTTCTTCACGTCTCTCTGTACAGACTGTGCGAATGCTTCAAATCGTTTCACCGTGTGATGGAAATTCGGAATGGTCTCATACAGACTTTCTGCCGGATATTCCCCAAGCTGCTTCAAAAAGTGACCAAAGCTTCTGGCTGACTGGTAAAACTGCTCCGGACGCTCCACCATCTGATAGCACACAGAATTGGCGATAAAATTCGCACAGCGCCATGGCTGACCTTCATCATCCTCAAAATATGTCTCCCCGCTCTTCGTCTTGATGTAGGCCAGTGTCTCACGATCCGGATCTCCGCCTTCCCGACGGATCACATCCCGTAGAAACTCTGTCACTCCGAAAATATTCTCCATTACCTTACCAGGCTCTTTGAACACATTGATATTGATTCTCTGCAGTACGTATAATGGCTTCTCTGTGCCGTCTTCCATCGGCATATATACTGCGTACGTCTCATTGATGTGCCCTTCCCCGAACGGTTTTACATAACTGCACTGGGGACCGAATCCAAATGCATACAGCGCATCCTCAAGCGCTCTGCTGTCCACACCTTCGATCTTTCTTCTGGTCGAGAAGATTACTTCTCCTGCCTCTACCTTCTTCTCCTGCTCGATCGTACAGTTTGCTTTTACCACACTTCCAAGCTCCACATGCGCTCCGGCGCATACCACCGAATCATGATCCACAACTGCTCCGCTGTTGACAAGCGCCGCCCGATCCACATGGGTGTGCGTATTCACTACCGCGCGCTGCATAATAAAACATCCAGATCCCAAAACCGCACTTGGACTCACAATTGCAGACGGATGCACGATTGATGGCACTTCATATCCTGCCTCCAGCAATTTGTCTGTCCAGAATAATCTCGTATGATTATTCCCAAATGCCGCTACTGCCGTCTTGTATTCTCCATACTTGGCCGTATAGTCGCAGCACTTTCCGACTACGTCCTTTCCAAACGCCGCATCGTCAAGAAATACGATCTCCTCATACCCCAGCTGGATCGCTGTTTCCTTCACCATCTGCCCGAAGCCTCCTGCTCCGAGAATCAATAAACTTTTCATATGTTCCTCTCCTCGCTCTTTTCTTTTATGATATATTCATCTTTTCAATCATACAAGTATGTTTTTTCGTCTCCCTGTCATAATTAATTCCTGCCAGCAACAGATTTCCTTCATAATCCTTCAAGGCATCTATATACTGTTTCTCTTTAATCTGATCGATCGCACCTTTCGCACTTTTATTCCACTTCAATTCTATAACTACTGCCGGTTTATCTGCATGCAACTTTCTGGGGATAAAACAAATGTCTCCAAACCCTTTTCCTGACGGACATTCCCTGATAATCGTGTAATATTCTCTTGCAAAATAAAAAGCCAGATTAATCGTACAACTTAGGGAATTCTCATCATTATACTGCAAAATAGAGATTTCACGATGCGCCCGATCAATACCTTCCGCCACTGCTTCACCATCCATATTCCAAAGTGACTCCAAAAGTCTGCGGGATTCCTCTACAGAGGTAATCACTTCCTTCCAATCCATGGTACTAATAGCATTCACATATTCCTTGGAAACCTCTTTGTTTGGAATACTCACTGATTCTAAAATTCCATCATAAGTCAAATATCCTAAATGCACCAATAAAGTCAGAATATCATCTCTGGTAGCAAAAGTAGTCATATCATTACTGAATGTTCCCGTATTAATCCGAATACTCTCTCCTGCCAGCATCCCAACTATCGCATCTTTCAAACCATCCATATTCATCTGAATATAAACTTTTAACGCCTCATAAGTTTCTGTCTGATTCCAATAAGTTCCGAATTTGTGGCGAAGCATTGCTTCCACAACAGATTTTGGACTGTACATAGAATAGCAAATATCTCTGTCCTGTTTGTGCGTAATCAAACCATACCCCTCATACCACGCCTTTGCTTCTTCAAAATCCATTCCATACTCCATGCAAAGATTTTTTACTTCATTTTCTGTAAACCCAAAATACGCAGCCAGCTCCCCCGGTTCTGTCATAGAATATTCCGTAAACATATTCAATGCCGAATGGGAACCATATTTCTTAATTGGCAAAATCCCCGTCATATAAGCAAATGCTACATTATCCTGATCTTTCAGCCACGCACGCAAAAAATCCAGATACTTTTTCTGGGCTTTCTGATCCTGCTGATACTCACGAAACAAACAATCCCATTCATCAATCAAGATTACAAAAGAACGTTTTGTATGAGAATACACATCCTGCATTGCAAAGACAAGATCCTCCTCCCGTACATATTCCGGATATTTCTGCTTTAAATCAGACAGAATTCTTCTTTGCATTAATGTAAGCATCCCTTCCACATCATCTGATCTGCTTAAAAATTCCTGCATATTAATCTTCAGCACATCATACTGATTCAAATGTTTTCGGTAAGACTTACACTGACTGATGGAAAGTCCTTCAAATAATTCCTCTGTATCATCCCCGCAATCATAATAGGCTGCCAGCATATCTGCTGCCATTGACTTTCCAAAACGCCTCGGACGACTGACACACATAAACCTCTGTTGTGTATTCACATAGCGATTTGTCACATCTAACAGTTCGCTTTTATCAACAAATATTTCGGAATTTAAAGACATTTTAAACCCTGCTGCTCCCGGATTTAAATAAATGCCCATGGCATATCATCCCCTTTCGTCTTCTAAAACCGATTCCTTCCTTTCAGTATTTCCACACTTTCTAACTCTCATTATAACAGATACCATATATTTATGCTAATCATCAAACTACAAAATATAGAATTCCTCTGCTCTTCTTTGAATATCTGCCCGAAACGGCATTGACTTGTTCCTTTTTATCATCAGCCCCGGCCAGAACAGCCACGGCTGATGATATTAGATCGGATATTCTCCGACGTAGATTCTTATTTTATCTTCTTTACAAACTCTTCCACGGATTTCGACTTGAACGCAAGCCCGATCCACTTCTTCAGTACATCCAAATCACCTTGTTCTTCAATTTGATCCGAAAGTACTTTAGGAACCGTTCCAAGATTCTGCAAAAATAAGAGTAACGTATCCTTACTCTCAGAAATTCGCCCCTCTGCAACTCCTTCAGCACGCCCTTTTGCAAATCCGGCAGCCCGTTCTTCTTTCAGCATCTCTTCAAAAATCATAAAGCGTTCCTCCATCTCCCGACTTCCCTTAACGTTGCGGATAAACTTCTGCAACTGCTCCACATATGGGTCGTGAAACTCCTTTTCGCTTCCCTCAAGATCCTCTTTCATGTACTGCAGAAATGTGACCAATTCTCCCGGAACTTCACTTTCGTTCTTTCCACGGGTATTTAAAAACACAGTGGTTCGCCCATCTTCCAAATCCACATTTTCAGATTCCTGACACGTTGTCCGAAAGGTATATCGATACTTGTCTTTTCCAAATGGATCAAAATCACAGATAAAAATAACATAGGTATTCGGAAGTTCCGTATAATCTTCTCCGGTCAGCACCATCTCCATGTCCATCTGACTCTGATAATAACGGCTTCTCTTTCCAAGTGCCGACTTTCTCTCTACCTGCATCTCCACGTTATAACGCGTCTGCTTCTCATCTTTTGCATACACATCCAGGCGAACACCTTTATACTCCGGATGATACACTATGCTTTTTTCTTTGCTGACATCCACTCGATCGATCGGTATCTCCAACACTCTTTCTAAAAGACCTTTGCAATTATCTTCGTCCATCATCACTGCGCCGAACATAAAATTATCTTTGATCGTGAGTTCCTTTAATCGTTTTGTTCTTCCCATTCTATTCCTCCATATGCAGAGGAATTCTATAAGATGATTATAGCAAACCCGGTTATGAAGTCAATACACTTTTCTTAGCTTTGATAAGACTAAACAAAAATGGCAAAACTTACATGGCGGACCACGCGTTTCGCCTCACTTTTTATTGAATTTCTTCAGGCATCCCGCCCCGATCGCACACCCCACCATACATCCCAGGCTATTGTGGATCATATCGTCAAACTCAAATAATCCCCGGCACAGAATCAACTGTAACCCTTCGATACATCCGGAAATAAAAATACCAAACAGCAAACCATACCACCATCTGATTTTGCCTCTGTTGCCAAACACAAATGGAAGTAACATTCCTGCCGGAAACAACATCACGATATTTAACAGATTCTCCCGCAAAAGCCCTGTGCCTGTGACCATTCCATGCTGCTCAATATAATGCAGGATCTTCTTCCATGACCAGAACACCTCCAACTGGTATTGGCGCTCGCCCGGCATTCTTGTAAACACAGTAGAACCAAATACTAAAAGCAAATAAAGCAATAACAGTATCCCGGCTATGGATTGCCGCATGGTAATCTTCTGTTTTTTATACAGAACTACGGCAATACACACCGCCAAAGCAAGAACCGATAAAAAAATAATCCATTCAAACGGTGACCATATCGGGTAATATGTGATAATAATCTGATAGATATCCAATTTACATCACTCCTTTATTTTAAAATATATTTTTTCTTTCTGCTGCTTTTCAAAAAGCTTCATACGCATGAAAAATAGAAAATATAATTTTAATTGGCATTTCTAAATGAATATCCTTTTGCCTCCTGATTATTTTACCATAAAACCACTTATTGTATAGACTCCCTTTTTAAATATCATATGTAAGATAAGACAACATTGCAGAAGCATGCTGACCAGAATCATCTGACAAATCAAACATGTTTTCCTGATTCTGAGCATCAAATCCTGTACTTCTCACATGATGGTCCCCACTTTCCATAGCAAGATTAAATCCTGTAATAAAATGAACCGGCTGTTTCTTTAATTCCTCAAAATCCTTATGTGGAATCACGATCGTCTTCTGGGTGGATGTTTTCTTTCCATTGTTGCCCGAATTATCGTAAATATAACTTGTTCCTTTTTCTGAATTTACCTGATAACCAGACACATGATGATCTCTGCCATCTGCATATGCTATTTCAAATGTATCTATCGCACCATCTCACTCCATCTTTTGGAAGTTCTGTTGTATGTGGATATGCAAGCACGTTGAACCTTATTTTCAGATCTCCCTTTGGATACTTCATAAAATGACCTGATGAATCCCGCATATACATGTCTGCATGAAAAATAATCGTATCCGCCCTTTCTTTCAATACATTATACCGGATATTTAACCCCATATCTTTTACATGGTGATCCTTATCCGGATATTCAAAATGAAACATGTCAAATCCCAAAATAATATTTTCCGTTTTTGTCTCAAATGGCAACGTGATAAAATGGGATGTTGTCATAACTGAAGACTCCTGATATTTCCAGCTAAATGCATCCACTTCTCTGCTTTTGATTACGCACTCCATGTTTCCAATCCTCCTGTTAGAATCATTCACCCTGTACAATTATGAACACCACTTATATTTAAATTTTAACATAAAACATTTGATTTTCCATTAAATTTTCACAATTTTCATACTGATTGAGTATCAATTATTACTGGAAATTAATCAGTCCGCTGAACTACTATACGTTATGGATTGACTTCATTACACTGTATGTTTATCTTCAGTTTTCTCTCTCATTGACATTTAATCCAGTTTTTGATATCATACTACTTGTAAAAAACAAACTTTACTTGCATATAATTACATAAAATGATATTTAAAACTGGTTTTTGAGGTATTTATGAAAAAATTATCTATGGATAAACTGGTGAACACAGTTATCAACGAAAGAAAAGCAAAAGGACTTACTCAGGTTCAGCTTGCTGAAGCAACAGGAATCAACCGGGCAATGATCGGAAGACTGGAAAATTCTGATTATATTCCTTCTATTGATCAGCTGCAGCGTCTTGGGGAAAATCTTGGATTTGAAGTGACGGATCTGTTTGTCGAAGAAGAGGAAACTCCTAAAGATATGGTACTAGATAAGAAGTATCGTATTGCGGTAGCCGGAACCGGATATGTGGGACTTTCTATTGCCACGCTGCTTGCACAGCACAATCACGTAACTGCAGTTGACATTATTCCGGAAAAAGTAGAGCTGATCAACAACAAGAAGTCTCCGATCCAGGACGAATATATCGAGAAATATCTGGCTGAAAAGGAACTGGATCTGACTGCAACGCTTGACGGAGAAGCTGCATATAAAGATGCTGACTTTATTATCATTGCAGCACCGACTAATTATGACAGCAAGAAGAATTTCTTTGACTGCTCTGCTGTGGAAGCAGTGATCGAACTTGTCCTGAAGGTAAATCCGGATGCCATGATGATCATCAAATCTACGATCCCTGTTGGATATACTGCGTCTGTCAGAGCAAAATACAATACGAAGAATATCATCTTCAGTCCTGAATTTTTGCGTGAGTCAAAGGCTTTGTATGATAACCTGTATCCGTCCCGCATCATTGTGTCCTGTGATGAAGAATCTGCCGAAAAAGCACATCTCTTCGCAGCACTCCTGCAGCAAGGTGCAATCAAAGAAAATATTGATACCTTATTTATGGGATTTACGGAAGCAGAAGCTGTAAAACTCTTTGCCAACACGTATCTGGCACTTCGTGTTTCTTATTTCAACGAACTGGATACTTACGCAGAGTCCAAAGGATTAAATACACAGGAGATCATCAACGGTGTCTGCCTGGATCCTCGTATCGGAACTCATTATAACAATCCTTCTTTTGGATATGGCGGATACTGCCTGCCAAAAGATACAAAGCAACTCCTTGCCAACTTCCAGGATGTGCCTCAGAATATGATGTCTGCGATTGTTGAATCTAACAGGACAAGAAAAGATTTTATTGCGGATCAGGTACTTCATATGACTGGATACTATGATTATTACAATCGTGGTGAATTTGCTCCTGACCAGGAAAAACAATGTGTTATCGGTGTGTACCGTCTTACTATGAAATCAAACAGTGATAACTTCCGTCAGTCTTCTATACAGGGTGTTATGAAACGAATTAAGGCCAAAGGGGCTACAGTAGTAATCTATGAGCCAACACTTCCTGAGGAATCTACCTTTTTTGGAAGCCGTGTTGTGAATGATTTAAAAGAATTTAAGAACATCTCTCAGGCAATCATTGCAAATCGATATGATTCTTGTCTGGATGATGTAAAAGATAAAGTCTATACACGTGATTTATTCAGACGTGATTAAGCAGAAAAAGTCAGGGAATTTTTATCAAGATTCCCTGACTCTTTAAATATTGGTAAATGTTCAACCTTGCTTTTTACAAACTTAGTTGAAGTCACTGTGAATCTTTTCATGGAATAATACTTTCCATTTTAATATTAACATTTATGTAAAGTCCAGATACTTACTAATTTTCAGCAATCCAAGGCCGATATTCTTTTCCCTCAAGAATATCAGCAATTCTTTTACATGCATCTCCATCACCATAAGGATTACATGCTTTAGCCATAGCATCATACGCTTTTTGATTTTCAAGAAGTTCTTTGAAATTTCTATAAATTACCTCTTCATCTGTTCCTACAAGCCTAAGCGTTCCAGCTTTCACCCCCTCTGGTCTTTCCGTTGTATCTCTCATTACAAGAACTGGACGACCATAAGAAGGAACTTCTTCCTGAATTCCACCTGAATCAGTTAAACATAGATGGCATCTTGCCTCAAAATTATGGCAATCAAACACTTCAATTGGTTCAATAATATGAATCTGATCACATCCACTAAGTTCCTCATCAGCTGCCTTTCTTACAACAGGGTTCATATGTATTGGATAAACTGCCTTGCATTCTGGATGCTCATCAAGAACACGGCGTATTGCACGAAACATATTGTGCATTGGCTCACCAAGGTTTTCTCTTCTATGCGCTGTTATAAAGATAAGTTTTCCATCTCCAACCCAATCAAGTTCTGGATGAGAATAATCTTCCTTTACTGTGTGCTGCATTGCGTCAATTACAGTATTACCTGTGATAAAAATCTTTGAAGGATCTTTTCCTTCCTTCATCAAGTTATCTGCTGCCATTTGAGTCGGTGCAAAGTTATACTGAGAAATAATGCCTACAACCTGGCGATTGAATTCTTCCGGATACGGAGAATAGATGTTATAGGTACGAAGACCAGCTTCTACATGACCAACCGGAATCTGAAGATAAAAACAAGCTAAAGCAGTTACAAATGTTGTGGAGGTATCTCCGTGCACAAGTACAACATCCGGTTTCACTTCTTCAAGAACCTCTTTAAGTTTCTCCAAAATGCCTATTGTAATATCAAAGAGTGTCTGCCCCTGTTTCATGATGGAAAGATCATAATCCGGAACAACATTAAACGTATTCAAAACTTGATCTAGCATCTGTCTGTGTTGACCAGTTACACACACGATAGTTTCTAAAGACTCTCTCGACTTTAACTCGTTTACTAATGGGCACATTTTTATTGCTTCCGGTCTCGTACCAAAGACCAACATAATCTTTTTCTTGTTCATTATCGGATCTCCATATTCATATAATTATACTAATCTAATATCGACAGGCATACGCTCTGATCGAGTTGTTTTACACGAATCAGGGTATGTGCCCACACCTATAAACAAAATAAAAACTTCTGATTTATTAATTCCTACTTTTTTTCTTATTTTTTTTTCTTGTGAGCCGGCTAAGGATGCACTCAACGGAATTGCTCCAATTCCCTTATAATACAAAGCGTTTAATACACTCTGTGCATACATTCCTCCATCTATATATGGTTGAAAAAGTTCCCTATTCTTTTGAAAAGCTCGAACATCACATGTAATCATGACTAGTTTATCAATTTCATGACCAAATCCTCTATTACCATTTTGATTTTCTAAAATTGTATCTATTGCATCCTTGCTTTCAACTATTCTAATTACCCACCCTTGTCTATTACATGCCGAAGGAGTATACTGCGCTATCTGAATTGCCTCCCTAAGAAGTTCAACATCTACTGCTTCTGAACCAAAATGTCTAATACTATGTCTACTCTTAATAAAATTCTCATAATTAAGTGTCTTCAGCTCTTCTGATAAGCCATCCCGAAACAGTACTTGACTGTTGCTTACCATATAGATTCTATCCAAAGGATCAGTGCTGACCTCCTTTTTCCTTCTGACATTTATGATTATACTATCAGAACATACGTTCGTCAATCCCTGATTTTATTTTTCATAAAAAAATTGATTATCATGCTTCCGATCATACACCCAAGTCCATTATGAATCATATCATCCCATTCGAATAATCCACGCATAAATACCAACTGACTGGTTTCTATTACTGCCGATACCAGAACTCCAAACAATAATGCTCGACACCATTTCACTTTATGATTTGCAATTATTGGTAATAATGCTCCGGCAGGAAGCAGCAATATACAGTTCAATAAATTTTCTTTTAGCAATTCCCAGTCTTTGTATTTAAAAATTGCCTTCCATGACCAGAACGGTACCAATTCATACTGGCGAACAGTACTTGTCCTAGTAAATACCGTAGATCCAAACACAATTCCAAGAAATATTACCATCATCACAACAGCCATTGCCTGCATTGTATTAATCTTTTTTCTACATACACATCCTGCTACCACAATAACTGTCAAAAGCAGCAATACGCTGAATGCCAATATCTCATATTTTGACCACTTTTTATTATACGTTGTCCATATCTGGTAAATATCCATTCTATTCCCTTTCAGTTTTGATCAGATCAAACCGTAAAAATATCGGGTACAGATAACTCGCTCCAAAAACCTTTAATTTCTTCGGTCCGTTTACATTTCTCTTCATCTCCATCGTTTCTTTCAGAGCAATATTTACACTGCTTCTGGTTATTGATTTCTTTTTCCGGTCAATCAGGATTTCATTTCCATTGACCGTATAATGAAATCTTAATCCCTTTACAGTCGTAAAAGAATAGCCTGAAAACAATTTTAACGTCTCCCATAAATGATTTTCCAGTAATTCATATGATTTACCGATGCAGCAATGCAGTTTTTCAACAGCCTGTTTTCTTTTCCGGTACAATCTACACCTCTCTGCATACAGGCTTAATTCATCCGCATTGTATATCATTTTTGTATACGGCAAATAGGAATGAACCGAAGATCTGCTCAAACCAGTCTCCTGCATAATCTCTGAAATATTTTTTCCATTTTCTCTTAATGAAATAACCTGCTCACTAAGCTCAGTATGATACACACCCGCCGTAATTAATATTTTACGTGTCTTCATTAAGGTAATGCTGAACTGCTCTGATATTTGCCGTAATGAATTTGCTGATCCATCGCCTGCTCCAGACATATATGCTTCAGCAATACAGTTCGTAAACTGTTCCATTATCTTTTCCGAATTATATTCTGGTTTCCTTTTTGGTCTTCCCATTTCTGTTCACTTTGCTCCGTCGATACTTTTTATAATTATTCTTCTCTCGTTCATATTCATCCCAGGCATCTACCGCCTCTATGCCAGCCATCCATAATATCAAAGTGTCAGCTCGAAAAGCCAGCCCTAATTGCTTTATTATAATTGCTTCTGGTAACAGAGATAGTATAAAAATCATCAATAGCATCATTGCTTTAAAAAATTTTATAAAATCTCTACGCATACGTTTCCTCAAAAAAGAATATATCAGAACATAAAATATGATTACTCCTGCTTTAATCCAGACCTTCATTCGTTCTCCTTTTTCGTGTCAATCCAATCATTCGATAACCAAACGAGGGGTACAGAGTAATCTCCCCTCGCCCTCGTTTCTCCCCATCGGCCATGAGAAAGGGAGATAGACTATTATATTACCGTTACTACAAAATATGTAAAAAACCAGTACCAATTTTTGATTTCTTATATATTTTCTGTCATGATTCATTAGTAATATCAATTTCAATCGAATTTCCCCAACGATCCCTTGCCTTTATCAACAATGTGCCACTAATAAATGAAAATTCCTGAAATTTATTAGAATATTCTAAATAATAGTCTCTCTCAAATTGTGCATCCCCTTCTATATATACATGTGCATCATTTGTACTTATCTCTGGAATTAGTAACTATTCAGTACCCCGTTAAGTACATCTTGATTTTTCGGCAAAACAGAGAAAATAAAATTTCTGTTTCGTCATCGTTTTAGTGTAAAATGTGGATAATTTTTCAGTTTAGCTGCCAAGTACTTTGGGTTTGTGGATTACTGAAACATAACTCCTTGGTTTTACCCAGATAACAGCATTTTTGTGGATTTTATCCAGGTGTTATCAGCATTTAATCTCTGATTTTTTCTGGTTATCCACCGTCATTTTGACAGTATGCAAAAATCTTACGATTCGCTTTTACCCCATTTTCCGTTAAAATAGAAGTATCAAATTTTAACGGAAGAAGGTGGTCTGATTGACAAAAGATGAAATGAATAAGCAGTTATTACAGCAGGTTAATTCACTAACATCAACTGTAGATTCCCTGAATGCTACGATCAATGCGCAAAACACAGTTGATCGCTCAACTCAATCAGACGATACAGGAACTAAAGGAACAGCTTAATAAGAACTCCAAAAACAGTTCAAACCACCTTCAAGTGATGGTTTCAAAAAGCCTGCCCCAAAGAGTCTGCGAAAACCATCTGGCAAAAAGGTTGGTGGACAGAACGGACATCAGGGAACACATTTGGCGGTAATAACAGCTCCGGATAAAATAGTCAAACATATGCCTTCCGCATGTGAAGGATGCCCACATTATCAGATATGCAAGGGCACTGCATGCATTGCGGAGAAACGCCATGTTATCGATGCGGTTGTTACAGTCAATGTAACGGAGCATCAGGCACTGGAACTTCCAATCTGTATGCTGCATGGAGATACACGCAGAGGTGCTTTCCCTTCTGACGTAAAAGCAGCCGTACAGTATGGCGAAAACCTTCAGTCATTAGCTGTTGCGTTAAATACCGTAGGTGCAGTCAGCATCAAACGCACCCATGAGATTCTTTCCGGAGTATTTAACATTCCAATTGCAACAGGAACGATCAGCAGCATGGTAAAAAGATGCGCTGACAGTCTGAGTGAAACAGTAGGTAAGATCAAGGATAAAATGATCGGTTCCGCACTTGGACATTTCGATGAAACAGGAACCAGTGTTGTGGTCAAGCATTTTTGTAACACTTATGGCTAATAAAATCGGTGGATTGCAGTTTGGAATCTATCGGAACTGTCAGATTTCATCAAGGGTGTTTCACACCGCTGTCGCAGCTTTGCCCTTGAC